>Ga0315278_10000379_pt1 | contig 39392 bp, 33 predicted proteins | sample YL17G06_0_MG_FD_203880 | JGI IMG/M metagenome (GOLD analysis project Ga0315278, IMG submission 203880) | Sediment microbial communities from Yellowstone Lake, YNP, Wyoming, USA - YL17G06_0 | ecosystem: Environmental > Aquatic > Freshwater > Lake > Sediment | place: USA: Wyoming | collected... | reverse complement strand
ATTGACGATACCACTCTACTCCAAATAAATCCGCTGTCACTTTTACATACGGCGGTCCATATAAGTCTTCAGACCTCTCCAATAAATCAACCAGCGTCAAGGGCCAGAGTAACTTCCCGGCTCGAATCGGTGACCGTAACCGCAGTCCCAAACTGCTCCACCGATAATCTTCCGGTAGTCGGGCAAGCCCCGCCCTCACCGGGTTCAACTCGATATATGAACCGCATATTAATTGCGCTTCTCCCTGGTATACGATGACTCCTTTAAACCGGCCTCCCCACAAATAACCTTTGCGGTCATGCTTATTATTGTACCAGCGGCTAAAGGTCTGCTTCAGTTCCTGTACAAAACGGGAGACCGAACCCAGGCGATTTCTCAACCGTTGGATGCCCCCGTCAGCGTCAGGGTTAATATTGCCACTGCTTTCATAACTGCCTTGAGGCGGTTCCGCATCTTTTCCATATATCAGCTTATACCGGCGGAGGAGTTCTTCCGTCGTTGCCATTTGGGCTTCCAATTCCATGCCTGTGGCCAATATATGGAAGTGATTCCCCATGATACAGAAAGAATGAATCCTGATAAAAAAGCCGGCGGCCAGTCGTTCCATCAAGGTTAGGAAATATTCTTTTTCCTCGATGCTAAAGAGGTTGTTGTTCCCGGCAAGCCGGGAGATAATATGAAGGGACCCGCAATCTTGTGAGACCCAACGTCTTTTCGTTCTTGGCATTTGCAACCTTCCTTGCCCTAACTTTTTTTGCAAGAACCAGTGGATTGGGCTCACCATGGATGCTGTTTCAACATCTTAACAATATTACAGTGGTATTAAATTGTCAATACCTTTTTCAAATTTCTTCTCATTTTTTTGACTGTCCCCTTCGTCTCCTTCGTCTTCCTTCGTCTTTCCTTCGTCACACTCAAAACGGATGTCGAAATCGGCATGGGTATAAATGAAAGTGGGTGAGAAAGTGAAGGGTGTTTGAAGACAGGCAAATTTTGGGCTATAAAAAAAGCCGGGGAATTTGGATTTAACTCTACCCTTTTTTCCACATATAGGTTATACTATTCAGCGTGCTTGAAAATAAAAATAGGAGCAGGTAAATGTTTGGAGGACTTTCAAGGTTTCTTTCCGGGGACCTGGGGTATAATGGAATCATTATCGGCCTTATGCTGATCATACTCGGCATACTGATCATCCTGGCTATCAATGGTTTAAGCAAAAGGAAAAAAGAATAATTTAGAAGCCGGGGAAATTGTTCTGGCGAAAGGCTTCATAGAGCGCCAGGGCCGCGGCATTGGAAACATTCAGCGACCGCACCCCCGGCTGCATGGGAATACGTAAACAATGACCCTGGTATTGGGCGATGAGCCCATCGGGGAGCCCGGTTGACTCTTTTCCGAAAACAAAATAGTTTAGCCCGCGGAATTCGACTTCGTGGTAACAACGCTGCGCTTTCCGCGTGAAAAAGTAAAAGGCGCCATCTGTATTGGTTCTTAAGAATGTCTCCATATCCGGGTGCCGTGCCACTTCTACCAGGTTCCAGTAATCGACGCCCGCACGGCGTAAACGCTGCGTCGTCAAGGAAAACCCCAGGGGTTCGATTAAATGCAATTTGCAGCCCAGGGCCGCACAGGTTCGGGCAATGTTGCCGGTATTCTGGGGGATTTCAGGTTCCACCAGGACGACTTCAACGCTGAATAGCAATGTATTATCAATTTTATTTTCCGCTAACATGGGTTATCATTGTAGCGGAAAATATTCTTCTTATCAAGTCCGCCCGAGGATTGGTGCTTTCTGGTTGCCCCCTAATAATTAAAATTTTATTTGCTTTTTCCCGGTTTCTATGCTATCTATTACTCCCACGAAAGGAGAAACAAATGAACTTCGACATAAACGAAAAATTACAACGCTGCAAAGATAACAAACCGCTAATATTGAGCATTTTGCTCTTGATCCCGGTTCTTGTTTTCTTTGCCCAGGGTACTCAAAGTAAGGAGGAAAAGAAAGCAATGAAATTAAATACATTAACGCCGGAAGAGGAACGGGTCATTGTCCACAAAGGAACGGAAAAACCTTTCTCCGGCGCCTATTATAATTTGAAAACGGAAGGTTTTTATACCTGCAAACAGTGCGATGCGACCCTTTACCGGTCCACGGACAAATTCGATTCGGGCTGCGGCTGGCCCAGTTTCGACGACGAAATCCCCAATGCGGTTAAAAGAATCCCCGACGCCGACGGCATGCGTACGGAAATCCGCTGCGCCAACTGTGACGCCCACCTGGGACATGTCTTCACCGGCGAAAAGTTTACCGCTAAAAACACCCGCCACTGCGTCAACTCCATTTCCCTGAATTTCATCCCCATTGAGAAAACCGAACGGGCCATTTTTGCCTCCGGCTGCTTCTGGGGCACGGAATATTATTTCCGGAAAACAAGGGGAGTGCTTCAAACCAGGGTGGGTTATACCGGCGGCCATACGAAAAACCCCTCCTATAAGGACGTTTGCTCGGGCGCCACCGGCCACGCGGAAGCCGCGGAAGTTATCTTCGACCCGGCCAAAGTGAGTTATGAAGACCTGGTGAAACTTTTCTTCGAAACCCATGACCCTACCCAGGTGAACCGCCAGGGGCCGGACATTGGAGAACAATACCGGTCTGAGATTTTTTACCTGGACGAAAAACAAAAAGAAACGGCGCAAAAATTGATGGATATCCTGAAAACCCGCGGTTATAATGTGGCCACCCGGTTGACAAAAGCATCCACCTTCTGGAAAGCGGAAGATTACCACCAGGATTATTATCTGAAAAAGAACGGGACTCCCTATTGTCACATTTATACCAAACGGTTTTAATGTCAGGGTAGTTGTTTTTCGATGCGCTTATAAACCGCCTCGGGCGTGAAACCGAAATACTCGGCTGCCTTTTTTCCCGGCGCCGACTTTCCGAAGGAATGGATATCGATCATAACCACATGCCGGTCGCAAAAGAAATTTATCCCCCGGTGAGAGGCGGCCTCGATAAATACCACCGGTTTCCGAAAATGGTTAAATAACTGTTCCCGGTAAGAGCATTCCGTTTCATTCAGCAGTTCCAGGCAGGGGACGCTCACCACCCTTACCTTTATATTATTGCGCGCTTCGATCAATGCCGCGGCGTCCCGCGCCAGGGAAACCTCGGAACCGGACCCGCACAGGATAATCCCCGGCTCCCCAGCGCCGGCGGTTTCATAAAAAATATAAGCGCCTTTTTCAAATAGTTGGTAAAACCCTTCCCTGCTGAGACCCCCGGGTACCACGCCCATTATTCTTTCTTCTATTTTCTGGCGCGTGGCGATAAGGGCCGCCGGGCCGCTCATATGCTTTAAAAAATAGAGATATGAAAAGGCCGTTTCAATATCGTTGGCCGGACGGAACGTATAAAGGCCGGGCAGCAATCGCAGCGAATTCAAGTGCTCGATGGGTTGATGCGTGGGCCCGTCTTCCCCTACATAAATCGAATCATGGGAAAATATGAAGAGGTGGTTCAATTTCATCAGCGCGGCCAACCGGACCGCCGGTTTCATGTAATCGAAGAAAGTAAAGAACGTAGAGGAAAAAGGAATCATGGTCTTGTTTAAAGCCAAACCGTTGCCAATGGCGGCCATTGCATGCTCCCGGACGCCAAAGGCAATATTGCGACCGGAAAAATCTGCCCGTTTAATATAGCCGGAACCTTTAACTTCAGCTTTGGAGGAACCGGCCAGGTCGGCGGAACCGCCGACGATTTGAGGGATTTCTTTGGCGCACAGGTTTAATACCTCGCCGGAAATAATCCGGGTGGCATTGGCCTTTGGGTGAGTGTAGTTCAGCAGTTTATCATGAAGTGAACCGGGTAATTCAAATTTGAGATACCGGGAAAGTTCATCATATTTCCCCGGGAAAGATTTTTTATAATCGGCTAAACGGGCTTCCCAGTCATTGTAAAGCGCCCCGGCGCTGTCGCGCCGCTCCCTCATAAATTCATCAGACTCCGCAAAGGAAAGCAGCGGTTCTGTTTTTTGGTTAGTAATGCGCTTCGCCAGGATTTCCTCCAGGGCTTTTTTATCAGCCAGGGGCCCCTGGCCATATTTCTTTTCAAAAAGTTCCTTTACGGCAGGGGAGTTTTGAATGAAAAAGGCAATCTCAGCAAGCCCCGCCGGCGAACCGTGAATTTCATTGGTGTCTTTTTTCTTATCAAGACCGTCGCCGATAACAGTATTCAAGATCAACAATTTAGGCTTCCCTTTTGATTTTTTAAGCTTTCGAAGTTTCCTGGCCACTTTTTTAATCTTCCTGCTGTCGCAGAAATCCACCCGCCATCCCAATGCCTCATACCGCTTAGCGACATCTTCCGTAAAAGTAACGTCCGTTCTACCATCGATGGTAATATGATTGGAATCATAAATGGCGATAAGGTTGTCCAGGCCCAGGCACCCGGCCAGGGAAGCGGCTTCGTAACTGAGACCCTCCATGTTGCAGCCATCCCCCATCAAGGTATATACGGTGTAATCGAAAAGATTAAAACCCGCTTCATTAAACCGCTGGGCCATCATCTTACCTTCGACGGCAATACCCACGGCATTGGCAAACCCCTGCCCCAACGGACCGGTGGTGGTTTCGATGCCCAATTCCCGCTCATATTCGGGGTGCCCCGGGGTCTTACTTCCCAATTGCCGGAAATCGGCCATATCCGCCAAAGATATGTTGTACCCGACCGAGTAGAGTAAGGGATAAAGCAGCATGGAACCATGTCCGGCGGAAAGTATAAAACGGTCGCGATTGGGCCACAAAGGAACTTCGGGATTGAATCTTAAAATATACCGGTACAAAAGAACCCCCAGGTCGGCGCAGCCCAGCGGCAGTCCGGGGTGACCGGATTGGGCCCGCTCGATACTTTCCAGGGCCAGGTAACGTACGTAATCCGCACTGTTTTTGATTCGCTGCTTATCGATCGCGTCAAGCGTACCCATAGTATTCTTCCTCCTGGAATAAGAGATGTTTTGGAATGATATATTATTATCTTATTTATTTGAGTGATTGTCAACCCAACACTCTTGATTATCACAAAAAAAATGATTATAATAAGGTATGCATTTTATCGATCATAAATTTATAATACATCTTAAAAGGAGCCCCTATGGAGAAAAAAACGTTTGAAATTATTATCCTGAACGGCAGACCCGCCGCCGGCAAATCCGAGGTGATCGACTATCTTAAGAAAATCCCTACCCCGGAACGAATCCGCCGCTTCCACATCGGCGACTTCACGGAAATCGACGATTTCCGATTTCTTTGGGAAGACTTCGAAGACGACGACCTGTTGGAACAAATGAACCTCCCCCGCCTTATCTCTAACAAAACCTTCCAGTACAAAGGCAATACCTATAACGGCTACGTCTTCAAAGAAAAATGGTACTGGAATTTCTTGATTAAGAAGATCAATCATCATTATAAGAAACTGCTCCGCGATAAACCGGACTTTTACAAAAACAATAACACCGCCATCCTGGAATTCTCCCGCGGCTCGGAACACGGCGGCTTCAAAACCGCTTACTCTTATCTCTCCGAGGAAATCCTGCAAAAAGCCGCGACCCTTTACATCAAAGTGGATTTCGAGGAATCCATGCGCAAGAACCGGCGGCGTTACAACCCCGACAAACCGGATTCTATCCTGGAACACGCACTGGAAGACATTAAAATGGAAATGCTCTATAAGGATTCCGACTGGGAAGAATTCGCTTCTAACCCGGGATATCTCCAGGTTAACCGGTTCAAAGTGCCTTACGGCGTGTTCGATAATATGCCGGAAAAGACAGACAAACCCGATATCCTGGGCGCCCACCTGGAAGAAGTGCTAAACCCCTTGTGGCAATTACATACGCGGAGGTAATCCAATGATCAATGAATATATCAAACATACACAAGCTTTCCGTTTTCGTCGTATATTAAATTGGTTCCCCATGGGAATCACCTATGCGCTGCTCTACATGGGGCGCTATAACCTGACCGTGGCCAAGAATGCACTGGGCAACCTCATGACTAAAGAGGATTTCGGTCTGATCTTCGGGGTAGGGGCCGTGGTCTATGCCCTTTCATTTTTAATCAATGGCCCGCTGGTGGACCGCATCGGCGGCAAAAAAGGAATCCTCATCGCCGCCTTCGGCGCCGGGGCCATGAACCTGTGCATGGGCCTATACCTGCAATACGTATTAAGTCTATCCAACCCGGCCAATGCCCCATTAAACCAGGTTTTTACCCTACTGTACGCCGCTAATATGTATTTCCAGAGCTACGGCGCCGTCTCCATCGTCAAAGTCAACGCCCATTGGTTCCATGTACGCGAACGGGGGATCTTTTCCGGGATCTTCGGCATTATGATCGCCTCCGGCATCTTCCTGGCTTTCGATGTCACCGGCCGCATCCTTAAATCCCCCCTGGTGGTGGCAAAAGGTTTCGAAGGCGGGGACGCCCTGTGGTGGGCTTTTCTTTCTCCGGCCGTACTACTTTTCGCTTTCTTCCTGATTGAAATTTTCCTGCTGAAAGATACCCCCACCAAGGCCGGACACCAGGATTTCGATACCGGCGATGAATCCAGCGGCGAAAACCTGGAAGAAAAAGTACCGGCCCTGCAATTGTTTAAACGCATCTTGACCCACCCGGTCATTTTAACCGTGGCCCTCATCGAGTTCTGCACCGGGGTACTGCGCAACGGTGTGATGCACTGGTTCCCCATCTATGCCAAAGAGCAATTATCCTCCGGGCTGAGCGTCGGGGCCGGTTGGAAATATACGCTGGATAACTGGGGACTGCTCTTATGGATAGCCGGGATCGTTGGCGGTATGTCCGCGGGAATCATCAGCGACAAACTATTCCAGTCCCGCCGCGGACCTTCCGCGGGCTTGTTCTACGGGTTACTGACCTTTTGTATCGTGGGCATGTTTTTCTCTCTCACCAACGGCTGGGTGCTGGCTGCCCTTATTTTCATTATGTCTATCTGCGTAATCGGGACCCACGGCATGCTGTCCGGAACCGCCACCATGGATTTCGGCGGCCGTAAAGGGGCAGGCACCGCGGTTGGAGTGATCGACGGTTTCGTCTACCTCGGCACCGGTGTGCAATCCTTTGCCCTGGGCATCCTCACCACTAAGAACTGGGACTACTGGCCCATGTTCTTAATGCCCTTCAGCATTATCGGGTTCCTCTTACTGCTGCGCATCTGGCACGCAATGCCTGGGAAAAAATAGAAGGTAAGAGGGTAAGAAAGAAGGTAAGAAGGTAAGAAGGTAAGAGGGTAAGAAGTTATGTTTATTATCAAAAGTTTTGGGAGGTGTCGGAACCCTTTTTCAAAAGGGTTCTGACCCGCCGGAGGCAAAACTGTTCTTTTGCAGCATGAAATGTATCAGTTTGGGCTTTGAAACTTTATCATCACTTATGGAAATCGCGTTCCTCAGCCGCTCTTTCGCGGCATCGATGCTCCCTGGATTATTGGTGTGAATCGTAAGAATCGCTTCGCCTTTCTTTATTTTAGCGCCTACTTTCTTATGAAACACAAACCCGGCGCCGTAATCGATAGCATCTTCTTTTTTCCTGCGCCCGGCGCCGATATCGATGGCGGTCATCCCCACCTCATAGGCATCGATTCTTTCGATGTATCCCGTACTTTTCGCTTTCAAGGTTTCCTGGAATTTGCACTGGGGAAACAAGGAATAATCATCGCAAACATCCGCGTTTCCTTCTTGAGCGGCGATGAATTCCCGGAAGATACGCAGCGGCTCACCTGATTTCAAGACTTTTTCCAGGCTTACCATGGCGTGGTTGAAATCCGTTTCAATCCCGGCGGCCATCAGCATGGCCGCGCCCAGGTGGAACGTCACGGCCATCAGGTCGGCGGGGCCATTACCTTTCAGGGCTTCGATGGATTCCATGATTTCCAGGGAGTTGCCCACATTATTACCCAGGGGTTGGTCCATGTCGGTAATCAGCCCGATAGTCGTACGGCCGGCTTTTTCGCCCGTGGTCACCATGGTTTTGCACAGTTCCATCGAGTCTTCCATTTTGCGCATAAAGGCGCCGCTGCCTGTTTTGACATCCAGCACCATACCGTCTGTCCCCAGGGCCAGTTTTTTGCTCATAATGCTGGCGCAGATCAAGGGGATGCTGTTGACCGTGGCCGTCGTATCCCGGAGGGCGTAGAGTTTCCGGTCAGCCGGTACGATATTGGCTGTTTGGCCGCAAATCACCATGCCCACATCTTTGAGTACGCGTTTGAATGCGTCCGTATCCAGGGAAATATTCATCCCCGGGATGGATTCCAGTTTATCCAGTGTGCCGCCGGTGTGGCCCAGGGAGCGGCCCGAGAGCATGGGAACTTTCACGCCGCGGGCAGCCACCAGGGGAGAAACGATAAAGCTCACTTTATCGCCGACGCCGCCGGTGCTGTGTTTATCGATTTTTTTTCCTTCGATATCGTCCAGGGGTATTTGGTCGCCTGAGAGCATCATGATTTGGGTCAGGTCGGCCAGTTCGCGCCCGTTTAGGCCGCGGATATAAATCGCCATCAGCAGGGCGGCGGCCTGGTAATCTTTGATTTCGTCTTTGACATAGCCGTCGATGAAATACTGGATTTCGTCTGTGGACAGTTCCAGGCCATCTCTTTTCCTGGTGATAATTTCGGAAATATTGAAATGATTGTTTAGGTTATTCATTTTTTATTTGTCCAGGGAAAAAGAAAAAGGGATGATTTCGGCGACGGACGTTTTTTTGAATTGGCCGTGTCGGTTGCACATATATATAATGGTATCTTTGGCCGCGAATTCGGCGATTACCTGTCGGCAGGCGCCGCAGGGGGGGAGGAATTGGTCCGTATTGCCGATGACCAGGATTTCGCTGATTTCCTGTTGGCCGTCGTTGACCATCTGGAAAATAGCGTTTCGTTCCGCGCAGATAGTCAGGCCGTATGAAGTATTTTCGACGTTGCAGCCCGAGTACATTTTCCCTGATGGGGTCAGCAATGCTGCGCCGACGTGGAAATGTGAATAAGGGGCATAGGCTTTTTCTTTGATTTCCTGGGCAGCTTTTAGAAGCTTTTCAAAATTCATGGCATTACCTCACATTAAACAGGGACTATTCTAAAGGAATGAGAATGATAAGTCAAGGTTGTCTTTATATAGAATGATGAATGATGAAGAAAAAACAGGAAGCGCGGAAGTGAGGAAGAGCGGAAGAGCGGAAAAAACAATTCGTGTTAATTCGTGTCATTCGTGGGCCTTCTTTTCTTCGCGTGTCTTCGCGTTCTTCGCGGCTAATTAAATAAAGGCGCACACGGTGGCGCGCCCCTACGGAAATAAAAATCTGTGTAAATCGCCGTAACGTGTAATCGCCCATACGTGGACAGGTGACGTATGTTTTTTCAGATATGTTGACCGGGGGTTATGTTTCAAACGAAAAAAATGTTATAATATCGACTCTGGAACTGGAGGATGATATGAAGACTAATGTTGTCGAGATAGATAAAACCCTTTATAAGGCAATGCTTGAGTCCTTTGGCAAAGAAATTCTAAAAGAAAAAATCAATTCATTTCTTCTTTCCGCAATGGAGGCTCAGTTGGAAAAGTACAGCCGGGAGATATTGAAGTTTGAAAAAAAATATGGACGTACGTTTAATGAATTTGAGAGAATGTGGGATGAAGGGGAGATTGAAGAGAAGCACAGTAATGAGGTCGAGGGTGATTTTATGGATTGGGAGATGATGGAGATGGAGAAAAAGGAGTTCTTAACTATTCTAGCCAGGGTGCATCATCTAAGAGGCCAATAACTGTTTATGGATAAATTTCTTAAGACTCTGAAAAAGAACCTGGATGAACAATTTCCAGGGCATCGGATTGAATTTCTTATCTGGACGATGTTTTCGCTTAAAGTAAACATCCATCTTGAGCCCTTCTTAAATTAATCAAAGCCCAACCATGATAATCTTCTTATCATTGTATACCGTTTCCCGGTAATAAAGCTTTTTCTCCCATGCCCCTTTCCCGGGATCAAATATCACCAGGTATCCCTCTGCTAAACCCAACCGGTCCAGGTAATTACTCAACTGCTGTTTGGCTTTTTTTATGGATTGCTCGCCGCGCTTGATTTTCAATTCCACGGCCGTACGCCGGCCATTGAATTTCACCAACAAATCGACGCGCCCATTCCCTACGGCCATTTCCCTGGTAATCTCGCCGCCGGAGTTTACGATTCGCTGCAAAAAAGCCATCAGCAAAAGATGATGGGCGGATTCCTTGAATTCGAACCGGTCTATCCAGGATTCCGCATTTTCCCTGTAAAACTCCTGGAAAGCCAGCATGACTTTTTTCATGTCGAGGTCATTGTTTGCGTTAAGAAAGAACGGCGCTGCAATTTCCCTGGGGAAAGATGCTTGAAAAGAATACGCCATCACACGGGGGATAATCTCGGCATATATCGGGTTGGCAAACTCCAACGGGTCCGTCTGACTCACTATACCCAAATCTCTAACATACGTAATCCGGTCATTCAATGAATCGAAAACAATATTGTCGCCGTTAATTATGGCTTGAACGATGGATTTTACATTTTCTTCCTTCAATTTGTCGATGAGACTATCCAGGTGGGTGTCCCTGCGCAGGATCAATTGGTTTTTCGCTTCCATTACCATGCCCGGGGTGATTTCCCCGGAATAATCATTTTCAAGTATTTCGGAAACGATTTGATTGGCCAGGGCATTGGTTAGCCACGGCTGACCATCGGCAAGTAAAAAGATTTCTTCTTTCGCCTTTTCGGAAAAAAGTTGCCCGGTTTCCCGGGTATGCTGTTCCAGTAATCCGTATACTTCTTGCTTCGAAAAATTTTTTAATAAAAGTGAATCGGCTTTTATATTGAAGGGCGACGCAGTGCCCATGGATTTTTGGTCTTCGCGAACTTTGGCCCTGTAATCCCGGACATCGCGCAAACCGACAAGAACCACGGAAGAGGGAAAATGTTTCGGTCTGGCCTGGTAGCCGTCTCTCAATTGCCTGAGAATTGAAATGAGAACATCATCCATTAAGGCATCGATTTCATCGATAAAAAGAACGATGGCTTTTTCCTGGGAAGAAGCCCAATCTTCCAGGTAATTTTTGATACTCAGGGCGCCTTCGGTTTTTTGGGGGGCTTCGTGGGGTTGTAATTGCCGGATGGCCGCGCGATAAATGCAATCGATAAGGATTTCATTGGCTTTTTCAACCGTGATACTATTGTATCCTGCTTGTTCGAATGAAACCACCAATGCGATGTATTTACCTTCGCCATTCAGTTTTTTTGCCTGTGCGTATAAATAGGTGGTTTTTCCCGATTGCCGCGGCGCGTGTATCGCGAAATAGAGTTCATTCCTGATTAATTGCTCCACTTTCAGTAAACGTTTCAGGGGGTTCACCATATAATGTTTTTCCGGTGTACATAACCCGGCGGTATTAAAAAATTTGCTCATGCGTCGCTCCTTCGAAGGAAACAGCTTACATACTCACGGAACTATTTTAAGTGAATTCATGCATTAATGCAACCGGGGTAATGGAGAAAAACTTTGCCTGTCCCTATAAATACTATAAATACCGTTACAGCGAGTAACACTGATTATTATTTTCCGTAGGGGCAGACCCGCGTGTCTGCCCGTTTATTATCTCATCAAATCCTCCCTCGATAATCAATTATCCCGCGAGAACAAAATTTTATTCCGTAAGGAAAAAAAGTTATTCCGTCAGGATAAAAAATTATCCAGTAAGGATATCAAAACTTCTAGTCAAGAAATTCGAATTATAAGCCTGAAAGTTGAATTATTCAGTAAGAATAAGTATAATATCCTTACACGAAAAAAAATTATTGAAGGAGGAACCATGGCGCATATTGTGCAGGTTTTAAAAGCTTATTCGCCGCATTTGAAAATTGGAAGCCGAGTTACTATGAACGAAGTCGTTAGCTTCATCGCCGGACGCACGGGCCTTAATAGGGGCATCATATACATGGTGCTCTACGAAATAAAAGACGCCCTGTTATTTTTTCATCGGTCCGGCCGCTCGGTTAAACTGGAAGGCCTGGGCTGCTTTACCCCTAAAATCGACCTGAAAGGCAAGATCGATGTCACCAATCGTATTCCTTCCGACTTTAAAGCAGAACTTAACAAACCCAACGCCTTCGAAGGCGAAATCATAAACCGCGATATGATCGGCAAATCCATCGGCGATCTCATCGCCCGCTGGAACGATGAACACACGGACGATAAAATAAATATCGGGTGAAGAAAAAATTTTTTTTTCTTACCAAAACCACTTGACAGTCCATTTTTCAAATGGGATAATCCCCCCTTATTATCGATCCCGGCCCGGGAAGATCGCTAAGGCAAGAGCGATGTGACCGTGATCATTGTGCGAGCCCTAAAAAAAGAAAGTTTGAAGACGCTCAAATAAACGTAAAAGGAGCATAAAAAATGGCTAAACTTATTAAGGCAATAGCAGCCTTAGCGCCCAGGATTTTACTGGGGAAAATGGCGACGATGAACGAACTGATTTCGGTTATCGCCGGTAGGACCGGGTTGAATAAAGGAGATATTCTCCAGGTGGTCAATGAGTTTAAAGATGCCATCATCTTATTTGCGCTGTCCGGAAGGGGCGTCAAAATCGATGGCCTGGCGATTTTTAAACCCAAAGTGAACCTCAAAGGGGAATTCGCCATCACTGTTCGCCTCGACTCATCGTTTTTTGCCGATCTCAATAAACGTAAAGCCTTTGAAGGCAATATTGAGAACCGCGAAATGATGGGAAAAACCGTCCAGGATGTGGTCGCAAAATGGAACGAAAACCATCCGGATGACCCTGTGGCATAAGATTAGGTTTTAAATCGTTTCAAAACAGGAGGGGCAGACAGGCGGATCTGCCGTCTGCCCCTCCCTAATTTCTGTGTATTCCATGTGTTTCGCGGGCTCTTTCATTCAGTGGAAGGGGCCAGTCAAAAATTAACCTTCACTCCGAGGGGATTAGCCGCTTCCAAGGAACTCACCAGGAAACATTTATTGATAGCATTCTACACGGATTAGGGTTTGATAAATCAAACCCTTATTTTGGAAAGTAGCTCTTCCGGCGCTCTTCCGCTCTTCCTCACTTCCGCTCTTCATGTTTTTTCTTCATCAATCATCCGTATTTTTTCCTTTCTTCCGTATTTATAGTATAATGGTATGGGAAAAAATAAACCAAAGAATTGAGAGCACATTATGAAGAAAATGAAAACGGCAGCGTCGGTTTCGATTATAACCATCCTCCTCTGCGGGGGGATGGTTTTCGGCCAGAAACGCTTCATGTTGAACGAAAGTGAAGCGGAAAAATTTAAAATGGCCACCCGCCTCTTTTACAAAGGCGAGCAACTGTTTTCAAAAGGAAACTACAAAAAAGCGAAAGAAGCCCTGGATGACTGCCTTGACAAATTTCCTCAATACGCCAATGCCGATTATTACCTGGGCCGGATATATTATGAGGAGGGCGATTATTTAAAAGCCCTGGAACATATCGAAAACGCAAAGAAAAATTATAAAGTCCTGGCTGACCTGGGAGCATCGACACAATTGGAATACATGAACAAACTGAGAGAGGAAAAAATGGCCGCCGAAGAGTCCCTGCGAAACCTTAAACAGCGTCGGTCCACCATGCGCCCCGGGCAAGGAACCGGGCAATCCGGCGAGATCGAGGATCAAATTAACCAGGTACAAAAATCCATCGATGAATTAGACCAGAGAATGAAGGAACCCCTGCCCCAGGTATCGGACCCACCGGCAGATTTCTTTTATATCCACGGTAATATTCTCTTTAAAATTAAAAAATACAAAGATTCCTTAGACCAATACCTGGATGCTGTAAGAATAAACCCCCAACATGGAAATGCCTATATCAACATTGCCAACCTGAATTTTATGGCCAAAAAGTACGAAAGGGCCTTATTCTACCTGGAAAAAGCGGAAAGCTGCGGCGCCAAAGTGAATCCCGAATTCAGGAATGCGATTTATAAAGCCATGGGGCAATAGGCAATAAAGGAGGAACCGTTAAAACTAAAATGACAAAACAAAATAAAAACAAACCGATTCACTGTTTTTCGGCAGTGCTGTTGCTAACAGGGCTGCTGGCGGCATTCATAACCCTGCCCTTAAGGGCGCAAACGCCGCAGGTCAAGTTTATTTCGCCCGAAGCCGACCGTATATGGGTCGGCGGCGCACGCATTGCGGTGGAAATCAAGGACATCGAGCCCACCGCCGTACGGTCCGTGGACATTTACCTGGACGGGAACCTGGTAAAAGAATTTAAGGAACCCCCTTATTCTTTTAAATATGACTTCGGCCCCGAACCGAAAAACAGGACCCTGGAAGTACTGGTCCGCACCCAGGATAACCGGAAAATACGAAATACCCTGCATTCTTACTTTGCCGATGATACCCAGACCGTCAATGTCATGCAGGTGGTCGTACCGGTGGCCGTTACGGATAAAAAGGGGAGCTATATCCCCGGGCTTAAAAAGGAAGATTTTATTATACTGGAAGACGATGTGCCCCAGGAAATCTCTTATTTCTCCACCAGCGGACAGAGTACTTTTCACCTTGTGCTGCTGATCGACATCAGCTCTTCGATGAGAGATAAGATCGCCGATGTCAAGGAAATCGCGAAAATGTTTTTAAGACAACTGCTGCGAAAAGATGACCAGGCCATCATCGTATTTTTCAACCACGAGGTGTTCGAGGACAGTGATTTTACCAACAATGTGGCTGAGTTGGACAATTCGCTGTCTATCGCCTTCCCCTTTGGCGCTACGGCCCTTTACGACGCCATCGCCTACAGCGTCAAACTGGTCAAGAGCATTATCGGCCAGAATATTATCGTCATTCTTTCCGACGGTGAAGACAATAGTTCCGCCATCGACCCTTACACCTTGATGAAAATCGTAGAACGCTCCAATTCGGTCATCTATGCCATCGGCAGGCAGATGAATGAATATAACCAGTACCAGGACTTCTTGCAGAAGATAGCCACCTCTTCCGGCGGCATGCCGTTCTTTTTTGAGAATGTGTCCGACATCCAAAAGCTGTACCAGAAAATCCGCAGCGATATCCAGGCCAAATACGTGCTGCAGTTCGCCCCCAAAAATAATAAGCAGCAAAACCGCTTTCGAAAAATTACCGTCAAGATTACCCCCGCCGCCGAAAACGCGATATCGTCAAAATACTCCATAAGAACCATGAAAGGGTATTATTATTAAAAACTTTTTCAAACCGGGTGTGTTATTCGCTGTCAGGGTATCGTTAAATTTATATAGGGAAGAAATATATTGCGGAGTTCCGCCAGGGCGTCCTCGATGCCGGTGGTAAGATTCTGGGCGTGTATATCCAATTGAACGATGGCATTCAACAGGGAATCTGTTTTGGCCTCCACCCGCAAACGCTCGGCAATATAGCGATTTACCAGGTGGACCCTATGGTAAATCTCTTTTAGACCTTCTAATTCAAAATCGACTTCCTTGCCTTCTTTTTTTAAAAGGTATTGGCCCAATAGATACGTAGTGACGGCGCGGTATATGGTTTCCTGGCTGCTGGCCAGGGGCAGGTGAAACCTGGCCATGGGCCTCAGGTAAACGGTATGGGGACAATTGCTGCCGGCAATAACCAGGCCCAATAAGGAACCGACTGCTTCCTGCACGGTGGTTACCTGGGAAACCATCCGGTCTTTGGTGGTTACGATCAAATGGGTGTGATTGTAAGAGAAAAGGGTATCGAATCGATCGAGGATATTCACCAGGTTGGCGGCCAGGGGGCAGTGGGGGTGAGACCGGATGTCTAGCGGACAGTGTGGGCATTGATGATAATCAAGGTTGGCCCAGACAGGTAAGATACCGGGGAGATCGACGATCAATTGAAGCGTTTTCGCGTCCAATTTCATATCGAAGGTCTCTGTCACGTCCTGGCCGAGCTTAAAAGAATAACGTACTTTTATTTTGTCCATTGAAAGTTCCTGGATATTTAATGAACTTTAACAGGATGAATGTATCTTACTTGAGTCTAAAAGTCAAGTGAAAATCTTAATTCATTAATCAAAAAATTTGAAGGATTTCGCGCCCGTCCCGTTCTTATTAAAAAATCCTATTGGAACCGGTGGGTAAGAAATAATTTCAAATTTGACTTTTTTTCAAAATGATTGTAAAATGACGCCTAAACATGATTTTCAATTCGATCGATTTTCTGATTTTCTTTGGCATTGTCTTCTCTCTCTACTTTTTCGTACCCTCAAAATTCAAATGGCTGTTCCTCTTGATGGCCAGCTATTTCTTCTATGGCTGCTGGAAAATCGGCTACCTGGTTTTTTTAATCGTACCCACCATCCTCATCTACTTTATCGGCCTTAAAATCAGCCAAACCCAAGCGAAACCCCGGCGAAAACTATTTTTAATCTTCGGCCTAATCCCAGGATTGGGGTTCCTGGTGGTCTACAAATACACCGATTTTCTCGGCGGCTCGCTCTACTCCCTTGCGGGTCTCTTTAGCCCCGGTCTCAAGTACAATCCCCTCAACCTCCTGTGGCCCATCGGCATCTCTTTTTATTCCTTCAAACTGGTCAGTTACCTGGTAGACGTTTACAACGAGAATGCCAAACCCGAAAAACACATTGGATATTTCGCCCTTTATGTTTCCTTCTTCCCCCAACTTTTGATGGGGCCCATCGACCGCGCCGTCAACTTCATCCCCGAACTGAAGAAAAAAATAAACTTCGATATGGAGCGGGTCTTATCCGGGTTCCGGCTGGTGGCGTGGGGAATATTCAAAAAAATGGTGATTGCCGACCGGTTGGCCATTTTTGTCAATGAAATCTTCCGGGACCCGGCGCACCAGGGGATCAATCTCATCTTCGGCGCTTATTTTTACGCTTTCCAGATTTACTGCGATTTCTCCGGGTATTCGGATATCGCCATCGGAATCTCACGGATATTGGGTTTCAAGTCCATGCAAAATTTTGATTTCCCCTATTTCAGCAGAAGCATGACCCAATTCTGGAGTAAATGGCATATTTCGCTTTCCACCTGGCTGCGGGACTACTTATTTTTGCCCATTGCTTATGCGGTCATGAGGCCCATTAAGACCCCGAGACTTTATAAAATCAAAGCAGAGACCTGGGGGTATGTGGTGGGCATGTTCGTCACTATGTTCCTGGGTGGGTTGTGGCACGGACCGGCCTGGACCCTTGTCATCTGGGGTGCACTGCACGGCATTTACCTGGCTGTCGGCTACACCATCAAAAAAGCCCGGAAGAAATTTGTCAAAAGGATCAAATTAAATAAATTCCCCATACTGCGCTATGGCATCAGCGTCTTTATCACCTTTAACCTGGTTTCTTTTGCCTGGATATTCTTCCGCGCCGAGTCTCTCCAGAAAGCTTTCCTCTACATCAAGTACATCCAGTTGGTTTTTAATGGAAGAGGTACGGCATACCTCTTTTTCAACCTGGCAATGACAGCCGTTTTCATCCTGCTGGAGGTTTTATATAAAAACAGGGAAAAACTGCCGGTTCTGCAGCGGGTGCCGGCGGTGGTGAAAGCGGTCGGTTTCGCTTTATTTATTTGTCTGATCATTATCTTTGCAGTGGATACGTCCAATGAATTCATCTATCTCAAATTCTAATTCTAACGTCGGCCTGGAAGGAGCGAAAAAATATTTCGCGGGCGCCTGCCTGTTTATCCTGGCTATTTTCATGTTTGACAGGGGATTGTTTTACCTGTTATCCGCCCTGGAGGACAATTTTTATCCCCGGACAGAATTTGAAAAACAATTCGAGCAGTTTGTGAAAGACAAAAAATTCAATACGCTGATTCTCGGCACATCGCGTGCATATGAAGGCATCCATCCTTATTATATAGAGAAAAGATTGAACCAAAAGGCGTTCAAAGAGGCGTGCCAGGGAAAGGGCCCGAAATACAGTTATTATTTCTATAAAGTCTATAAAAAATATTGTGGGATTCCCAGGGTCGTGCTTTACGGGGTAGATTATTTCATCTACAACATCACATCCGATCCCAAATGGATGGCGCGTTTCGATGCTTGCGAAGAGGATAAGAGCATAAACTATTTTTCAAGCCCTTTGTTGTTGGTGAAGTATAAAAAAAAGATCGATAATTTTTTAAACAATGTCTTGATACGTCTCTCGGGGAAAATGGCAGCGGATGATACGGCCCGGGAGTTCATCGCTTTCCAGGAGTACAAAGGCGGGGATAATGAAAAGAAAGACCTGGTGCTCGAACCCGGTGCAAAGTTCGCGAAGCAGAAGTTTCTCCCTCCTCCCGGGATTGAAGGGGATTATTTTGAAAAATTATTGGCCGAACTGGACCGGGACGGGGTGACGGTAATACTGGCGGCGTTACCGGATTATATCGGTACGATAATGACCAATCATCAGCAATATCTCTTTGTCGAGCATTTAAAGGAATTTCATGGGAAATACAAGAATGTGCATGTTTTCGATTACAGCCGTCCCGGCGCATTTCCCACGAAAATCCCCGAATATTTTATTGACGGAGGTTATGGCCGGACCAATTCGCATCTTTCTAAGAAAGGCGCCAGGTTATTTAATAAGATACTGGCCAAAGATCTTAAAAAGTATTATGAATAAAAGCACGAAATCTTAAGTTGTGAGATTAGGGATGAGAGTAGGGGCCAGCCAAACTTTTTCCCAGGGAAATACCCCCTCTGATGTACCGGGACTAAAGTCCTTTTTTTAAAAACGGGACTTTAGGCCTATAGTCAAAATGACCATTTTGATTTATTATTTGGCCTGTAGGAGGAAAAAATGAACTTAAGAAAAAGTACCTGTTTTAAGCAGCTTTGTTTGACTAAAACCAGCCGGTATGCTACAATCAGGATTCGTTATAAGCAAAAATAATACCAATGGGAAAAAAGAAAATGAGGAAAAAAAAATTATTATGTTTCGCTGCGTTATGCTTAATGTTACTCTTCCCCGCGCTTCAATTATCCGCGGAAAATGAAAAAAATCAAAAGGACCTTATTGCCAAAAAAATAACCTTTAAGTTAGCCCAGGCGAAAAAGCCGGTTAAACATGTTAACCGTGCGCTGTGGGAAGCCCTGGGACATTTTGTCTACGCTACTTCCAGTTACTGGATCCGGCAAGAAGCGATGAAAGAAGATTGGGAATATCACTTTACCTGGGAAGACCAGAAAAAAAGAATTTTCCAGTTGGATGGGTTTCGGTTGGATTCCAATTCTTTCTCATTTAACTGGACCCATTCCCTGGCCGGCGGCATGTACTACAACTACGCGAGGACCAATCGTTTTAATAAATTCGAATCCCTTTTATACACTTTCACCTGTTCGCTTGCCTGGGAATCCCTGGTGGAATTTAAAGAAGTGATTTCCATCAACGATATGATTGCAACCCCCATAGGTGGAGTGAGTTTCGGAGAATCCCTGTTTCAATTGGGCCGTTATTTCAGGAGCCGGAGACCCACTTTCGCGAACAAAATCGCCCGGCTGCTGTCCAATCCCATCATGGCCTTCAACGAATGGCTGGACAGGAAAAAATATAAAGATCAATTTGCTTACGGAGAAGGTCAATTCTGGGGCGACTGTCGGTTGGTGGTCGGTCCCCGGTTCGATACCATGGCCGGCGAAGCCGCCAATACCCTGACGCATGTGGGCCTTGAGACCCAGGTCTTCCATTTGCCCGGTTATGGGGAACCCGGTTCCACCAGTTTGCCTATAAAAGATACGCTCTTTTCGGAATTCAACCTCGGCGCAACCTATAGTAAAAAAGGGATGTACCAGTTTGATATATATGCCAAAGCAGTTTTATTCGGGCATTTTTCGCAAAATATACAGGGGTCTTCCGCTAATGACGCCCATGATCGGAGGGGGTACAGCTTTTTCGTGGGCGCATCATGCGCTTTCGATGTATTGAATATAAATCCCGACAAGCTTCCCGTTACCGCGAATTCCACTGTTTCCGACAAAGCAGACAAACATTGCATTATCAACCTCCTGGGTCCCACCGTGGACCTTACGATTTACCGGGGCCCGCTGAAAATCCGGTTTGGGGCCGATGCTTATGCTGATTTCGCCTTGATTCACTCCCATGCCTTTAAAAAATACAAGGAACTTTACCCGGTTGGGGTAACCAAGGTCACTTTAGGAGAACACGGTTATTATTACGCCCTGGGTGTCACGCTGTCGTCGCTGCTGCAAATCGAATATGCAAACCTGGAATTGAAAGGCGCGGTTAAATTCCATTACTACGACTCCATTGACGGGATGGACCGCTTTCAAAATGATATAACCCCCGGGAACGATTTCAATCTCAAAGATCGGCGGGGCAGTTATCAATTGAGCCTGGGATACCGCATCCCCCGTACCCCGATCCAGGTGGCCGCGGGGCTGGAACAAATCGCCCGCTGGGGAACGGTCGAAGATTTTGCCCAATCCAGCAAAGAAAAACGTTCCTACCTGCAAATCCAGTATTTATTTTAACCTTTGGGAAAAGTAGGGGCAGACCTATGTGTCTGCCCTTTTCGAAATATCTTTGTAGGACAAAATTACCCGAGCCCATATTTTAAAACCCTCCCCTTGAAATTCTAAGCAAGATGGATTAAAATATTTATATGACAAATGAAAATATCCCGGTAAATTCCTTTAAAAGGAGGAAAACAGTACCATGAACGCAAATTACGGCCCAATGGATTTCTGGCAAGTAAAAAAAGAGGGAAGTTTAAAATTCAATGAAGCATTAAAGCCTGGCGACAGGCGATACGTAGATTTAACCGAAGCAAGAGGCGAAAACGTTTTCAATCGCCTTTTAAAACCCCTTGGTTTCGATAAAGGTTTTACACCCAGGTTGATCGATGAACATGAAAACCATTACATCCTTTTCTGCGGCCATCGGGGATGTGGAAAATCCACGGAATTAAATCGAATCGCTGAAAAACTGCACCGGCCGGATGGATATTTTGTGGTACAGTGCAATATCGTCGAAGACCTGGATATAAATAACATCGATTATGTCGATATATTGTTCCTGGCAGCCCAGAAGATTGCCGAAAAACTCGATTCGATCGATGTTTCTATAAATAAACAACACCTCGACGATTTGCGGGGATATTTTAAGGAACGCATCATTAATCAAATAAACAAGAAAGAACTCGCAATGACTATCGAAGCAGGCTTAACAAGCAAGATCGGGTTCGATTTTATCGGTTCTATGTTTGCGAAGCTCACTACTGCCATTAAAACCGGATCCACATACAAAGAGGAAGTCAGGATGCTGGTTAAAAACCAGTTCAGTATGTTCAAAACTATTTTCAACAGGATGTTGGATGAAATCAAGCAGATGCTTCGTGAGAAAAATATGGGGAAAAGCCTCCTGGTTATTATCGACGGTACGGACAGGTTAACCCGCGAAGATTGCGATAAAATTTTTATAAATCATGCCTCCCAACTTACCCAGTTGGAAACCAATTTTATTTATACCGTGCCGATTCACCTTGTCTATGAAACAATCCAAACGAAAACTTTTTATGAAGCCCCCTTTGTTCTCCCCAATGTAATTATCGAAAAAATAAAAAAAGGCGAAAAGACAATCGGGTGGGATGCCATGAAAGACTTAATTTACCGCCGCATTCACCCGGATCTTTTTGACAATGAAAACACCGTAAATTATATAATCGAAATGTCCGGGGGGCATATCCGGGAGCTGATCCATATTTTACAGGAAGCCTTTAACTCATCCGATATGGAGAAGTTTGATGAAAAGTCGGTAAAAGTCGGCATAGAACGTCTGAAAGCAGATTATATGCGGCTTTTAAGTTCCGAAGACTATAAAAGGCTGGTGAAACTGGAAAAGGAGAAAGATAAAGAATCGGATGATATTATGAAAAATCTCCTTTTCAATTCGGTCGTACTGGAATATAACGATTATTACCGCGAAATAAACCCCATCGTAAAAGAAACGGAAGAGTTTCGTAAGTATATGAATATGAAAGAGAATGGACGTACATTCTAATCCACACCAGGTCAAACGCCTTTTACGGGTACTGGATGCCCTCAACGGATTCGAATTAGTTATATTCGGCTTTGGCTCGTTATCCATTGCCCTGGAAATACAGGCGGTCATAAAAAATAACTGCCGGGTAAAAAAAATCGAAGTGATCGATTTCGATGTTTCCGGGTTGGAACATATTGGGGAATTTGAAGCCATGCTTCGAGAAAAGGCAGACAAAGGAAAGGAATACCGGGTTTTCAATATCCTGGGAATGCAGCGACACGTAAAAATAGGCCAGGCTTCTCTATTTCTTAACCAACTCAATCTCCTTCGAGACAGGCTTGCAAACGATTTCCCTTATGCTTTTTTCTTCTGGCTCCCCGAAAGCCTTGTACATCGTTTTGCCCTGGATGCGCCGGACTTATGGGCCTGGAGAAACACCGTCCTGGTATTCGAGGATGAAGAAAAATCAATGGAACCCGAAAGTATTCCATTTCAAAGACTTGAAAAAGAACATTATGAAGAGTTTAATTTAAAAGAAAAGCAAAGTCAGATCAATTACCTTCATGACGCGGTAAAAACCCTGATGAATAAGTCGCGGACATTAAAACGTGACAAAAAACTGGCCGGGTTCTACAGCGACCTGGGGCGGTTGTATCATTCGCTGGGGAACTTTTCTACATCCCTTGAAAATTATCAAAAGACCCTGGGAATTCAAGGTACATTGGGCGACCAGACAGGGATAGCGTCCACCTATAATGATGTCGGGATGCTGTATCAAAAATTTGGAAAACCGGAAGAAGCCTTGCAATATTATAAAAAAAGTCTTGAGATTTCACAGGCCCTTGGAAATAAGGCCAGTGTAGCGACAGCATATAGATATATGGGAAGAACTTATCTATCCCTCACCAATTTCAATTACCGGGAAGCGCTGGCCATATTTGAGCAAAGCTTAAAAATCTTCCGGGAAATAGGAGATAGACTCAATGAAAGTAGTATAATAGGAGATATAAGTCAACTATATTATCTCAATGGCGATTATGCAACTGCAAAGAAATATCTTGAGGAAGATTTATCGATGTGGCAGGGAACCGGTGAACAGAACGTCCAGGGGCAAATATTAAGTAATCTTGGCACTATAGCGATGGGAGAGAGAAAATTTGAAGAAGCGAAACAATATTTCCAAGAAGCGTTGAAAATCAAAAAAGAATCCAATAACCTTTACAGTCAAGCTCCCACCATTCACCAATTGGGCAATGTTGCATTTGAAGAGCGAAATTGGGAGGATGCGAAACTCCATTACCGCGAAGCGTTGAAAATTTTCCAGGAATTTAATGACCGTAACAGCCAGGCAAATACATATGGGCAATTAGGCATTGTGGCGCTGGCAGAAACCAATTATGCCTCATCCCTGGCTTATTTTGTGATGGCGCTGGAAATCTTTTCCGAATATAACGCAGAAAATTATATAAAAATAATAATCTACAACCTTTCCCGGCTGCTTTCCCAACCGGGCTGGGATGCGGCCGGCGCCATCGAGGCGCTGGAAACCGGAGAGGAAACGAAGAAGGTATTACGGTTGATTTTGGAAGAAATTAAAAGAAGAGCCACGGACGAACACTGACGGACACTGACTGAAAAAAAAAGTTAAGAAGTTAAGAGGGCAAGAAGGTAAGAAAAAGAAAAACAAAAGCATGCTCCTTACGGAAGCATTGGTTTTGGTTTCGGGTTTCGGATTTTCAAACTTCGCGGTCCTTAGCGTTCTTCGCGGCTATTTTAATACCAGTTCCTCATGAGGGCGAGTTCACGTTTTATTCCTCGGATGAAAAATGTTGAGGGAAGGCTTGAATTTTTTTTGCCCTGGATGTACAATATAAAATGATAAAAATGAATACAATTTCTTACCCAGGAGTTCTGCCATGGTAGCCTCAAATAATTTTTTTGAAGAGAAGAAGGATTGGTCGCTTTTAAAAGATCGGATAATTGAAAACTACTTGAAACCTTATATCGCAAAAATTCTTTCAACACGTATCCCCCTTGTGATTGTAGATTGTTTTGCCGGTAAAGGCAAATTTAACGATGACACTATTGGCTCTCCTTTGATTATTGCAGATCATATAAAAAATGTCCTGGAATCAGATTCATATTCAAATAAAGCTATCAAAGGCATTTTCATTGAAAAAAAATATTTCCGGGAGTTAGAGGAAAATTTAAAGGATTTTAGGAAATGTGAAGTGCGGGAAGGATCATTTGAAGATCATATCCAGTATATTTTAGAAAGCAACAACAGGAATATTAACCTTTTTTTGTATGTCGATCCTTATGGGATAAAAAGCCTTGATTTCTGTAATTTCAGAGAGATGGCTGAGAAAAAATTCCGTTCCGTTGAATTCTTAATGAATTTTAATTCGTTTGGATTTTTGAGAGAAGGTGCTCGTTTATTAAAGTATCCGGAATTTGAACGTGAATTTGAAGATTCCGATTATGAATTCGATGAAAAAAATTCTATCCCAAATATGAACAAGATTGCGGCTGGGGATTACTGGCAGGAGATTTTGAAGAGAAAGATTCGCTGCGGAATTTCAATGTTCGAAGCGGAAGAATCTTTCATGAATGAATATTCGAAAAAAGTTAAGGAGATATTCAAATATACAGTCAATATCCCAATAAGAAAAAAAGCGGAACAGCTACCCAAATACAGGTTGATATTCGGTACAAATCACAAAGATGGATTATTCTTGATGGTGGATCAGATGAACAAAGCCTGGAAAGATATCCTCAACAATGCCAGGGGTGGACAGAGACTTATGTTTGAAGAATTCCAATTTCCCGATATGACCAAAATGCGCCAGTTTGATATCGAAGCTGATATTTTAAAATCCCTCAGTCGAGAGAAAGAGGTCTTATATGAGGATTTATTGGCCATATTAATTGATAGATACGGGATATCGTATTCCACGAAAGAGTATAGAGATAGAATCATTGGCCTTGAAAAGAATTGCAAATTGGTGGTAAGACGAGACCCGCTGTTAACTCCAACAGGGAAAACAGCGAGGTCCTGGGATTTTAAAGAGTATAAAATTTATCTGGGGCTAAAATGAAATCAAAATCGAATATCGAATGGACAGACTCCACGTGGAATCCGGTCACAGGTTGCACAAAAATAAGCATCGGCTGCCGGAACTGTTATGCGGAACGATTGACATACCGGTTAAAAGCGATGGGGGTACCTGCATACAAAAATGGATTTAAAGTAACCATCCATCCGGAAAGCTTGCACGCCCCCTTAAACACGAAAAAAAGAAAAATGATCTTTGTGAATTCGATGAGTGATTTCTTTCATGAGGATGTACCTGATAGCTTTATTCATCAAGCGATCGATGTTATGCGCGATGCAGACTGGCATATTTTCCAAATATTAACGAAACGGTCAGCCCGGTTAAAAGAATTCTCAAAAAAAATTTCGTGGCCGGATAACGTCTGGCTCGGCGTAACTGTTGAATCCAATGAACTGATTTACAAAATGGAAGATTTAAAATGCAGCGGCGCTAAAACAAAATTCCTTTCATTAGAACCTTTGTTAACTCCAATGGAGAACTTAGACCTTACCGGTATTGATTGGGTGATTGTGGGGGGAGAATCCGGCCCTGGTTCAAGACCGATAAAAGAAAGCTGGGTATTGGATATCAAAGGCCAATGCGAATTATTTAATGTTCCATTCTTTTTTAAGCAATGGGGCGGAGTAAATAAGAAGAAAGCAGGGAGACTCTTACTGGACAAAACCTGGGACGAAATACCTGAACCACTTATAAATGCCGCAACAATTTAAAGATCGCAGAAATCACTATTCATTTTTATTGCCATGTAAAAAGCTTGTGTTTTGAGCAAGCGGCAGTGTTAGGAAATTCACGCGCTTTACAAAGACCGTTAAAACTGTTAAAATTGGTTTCTCATCTCACTATGATCGATAATGGAGGTTACTCATGCAAGACATTTATAAACAACTGGCCCACGCCCTGGACGGCATTCCCAACGGTTTCCCCGAAACCGAAAGCGGCGTGGAACTTAAACTACTGGCAAAACTTTTCACCCCTGAAGAAGCCGCATTGGCCTGCCAATTAACCCTGGAACCGCAATCTTCCAAAGCCATTGCCCAAAAAACCGGACAAGATGAACAGGAAACCTTTACGATGTTAAAAAGTATGACTAAAAAAGGTCTCATCGAAGCGGAAAGAGGGGAAGGGAGTTTAGCTTTTAAGTTGATGCCTTTTATCGTGGGGTTTTACGAGCGCCAGAACGCCCGGATCGACGAAGAATTCGCCCTTCTCTTCGAGACCTACTACCGGGAAGCTTTTCATAAAATGATGTCCCTGAAACCTTCGGTTCACCGGGTCATTCCTATCGAAAAAACCATCCCCCTGAACATCGAGGTTATGCCTTATGAACGGGCCTCTACTTATATTGAGAATGCGCAGTCCTGGGGGGTGCTTCCCTGTATTTGCCGCGTCCAGAAACGCCTCGTCGGCCAGGGTTGTAAGCACTCTGAAGAGAATTGCCTGGTGTTTTCTCAAATACCCAAAGCCTTTGATCGAACGGATGCTATCCGGGCTATTAGTAAAGAAGACGCCCTGGGGATTCTTGTGGATGCAGGCAAAGAAGGGTTGGTGCATTCCACCGGTAATGTTCAGAAAGGGGTCAATTATATTTGCAATTGTTGCACCTGTTCTTGCGGGGTTCTCCGGGGCATTGCGGAATTTGGCGAATTGAACGCGGTGGGCCGGTCGGATTTTTATGTTTCCGTGGATGAATCTCTTTGCACGGCGTGCGGGGTATGTATCGATCGCTGCCAATTTAAAGCGCTGGAAATAAATGAAGATAAGAGCGTTTGCAGTATTAACTTAGTCCGTTGTTACGGGTGCGGACTCTGTGTATCCGCCTGTGCGTTGGGGGCGCTTTCGCTGATACAGAAGCCCGCTGTTGAAATCGAACCGCCGCCGGTTACAGAAGCAGAGTGGCGGGAAAAACGGGCCAACGCACGGACTGAAATGTAACATTGCCTCCGGCGGCCAGGAACCTTTTTGAAAAAAGGTTCCTGACTCTCAACGGTTTGGGGAATTTATTGACCGCCCGGCCGTTGGAGACTTTAACAGGTCCCAGCACCATTCCTTGCAGGGCAATATAATAATACCCATCCACAGCATCCAGCCGGAGTTCTTCTCCACGGGCATACGCTTCGGCTTCCGCCTCCCCTACCCCGATTATTGCCGTTGGCGACGCCAGTTGAACGCTCCCGAACATACAATCATAAGCGCGGATTTTATCGATAACCGGCGCGCCGATTTGATAAGCGGATTGCAATAGAAACTCCGGGATGCTCTCCCGGGAGAAATAACTAATAATCCCATTTTTCTCATAGAAATACCCCCCGGATTCTTCCGTCCGAATATGGGGATAACGCATCCCTTTCAGTCGAATCACCGGATCAAGTTGACCGTGGTGAAATTCCCACTGCCCAACCGGGAGCGGGTCATCTTGTTTTTGAACCACGCTGACAAAGGCGCCGGCGCCGCCTTCGCGGTGGGGAAAGATACGGCGCGAACATAAACGGATGTTCGCATTTTCGGAAATAGCCGGGGATACGGGCAGGTCTCCCGGTATAGGTAAAGGTACGGGAATGAATCCATGGGATAACAGCAATTCCACCTGCTGTTCGTTTTCTTCCGGGGCAAAAGTGCAGGTGGAATAGACAAGGAATCCGCCGGGTTTGAGCAGGACAGCGGCGTCTCTTAAAATAGAAGCCTGGCGGGCGGCGCAGAAGCGGACACTCTTTTCCGACCACTTTTCCAGGGAGTGTTTTTGTTTACTGAACAAACCTTCGCCTGAGCAGGGCGCGTCCACCACCACCACATCGAAAAAACCGGGCAAGGTTTGGGCCAGGATATTGGGCGCCAGGGAAGTGATAATAATATTGTTTAAGCGGCAGCGGTTGACGTTCCAGGTCAGGGCGTCCAGGCGTTTTTTAATCACTTCGTTGGCCACCAGGTAGCCCGAGTCGATCAGTTCAGCCGCCTGGGTGGCTTTCCCGCCCGGGGCGGCGGCCAGGTCCAGCACGATCTTATGGGAAAAATCAATGACCTGTGACGCCGCCGATATTGCCAGCATGGCGCTGGCTTCCTGGATATAGTATTTCCCTGCCGTGTATTCCACAGACCTGGAAGGAAGAAACTGCTTTTCCCAGTACCGGCCGTAGGGTTGGCACCAGGGAACAAGGGCGCCTTTCAAGTCCTCCGGTGGGACCTGTTTCCGGTTGTACCGTACGGATTTGGGAGAGAATTGCCGGATGGAGTTCATAAATAGCTGGGTTTCTTCTGTACCCAGGAGGTTTTCCATGCGTTTGAAGAATTGTTCGCTGCGTTTATTCTTTCCTTTTTGTGTCATGGTTGTACGTTTTGAGGGCCTAAACACGCGCCACAAACTCATGCAAAAAAGAGTAAAATTCAGCGACTTTATCGATCATTACCCAGTGTCCGGCGTTTTCAAAAGACATAATATCCAGGCGCTTTTCTTTTAAAAAACCAAGCGTACCTTCACCTTCGGATAAGCTGAGAGTACCGTAACAGTAAATCCTGGGCAGCGAAAGGCCGGCGTAAACCTGCCCGATTTCACTTTTATAGTCTCCCGGCAGCGAAAGGTTTTTATTGCGTTTCACCAGTTCCCGGGCATTGGCCAGGAAAGCGTTGGGGTCGCACTGCCGCAAGGCTTCATAATATCTCTGAGCGGAGGTAGGAAAGCGTTCCCCCAGCTTTTTGAGAACAGTGGTAATCATGAAATCTTCCCGGAACCAGGTGAGGAAATTTTCTTTTTCTTCGGCTTCGACTGCTTTGCTGGAAAAAGTCAGGTCAAATTGGGTGACATCGCCCTCGATGTTGACATATTTCTTAATAATCCCTTGCGAATCCGCTGCACACATCAAGGTGGTAATATCGCCCCCCATGGAATGGCCGATCAAGATCAGGTTATGGATTTCATATTTTTCCAGCAGTTTCCATAACCGTTGGACATGAGCGTCGAAACCGCGGCCGTCGGGATGAGGCCTGGAACTTTTTCCATACCCTACCAGGTCCGGGGCCAGGAGATTGAATTCATCGAACCGGCGATCCTGGAAAACCTCCCGGAAGCACGCCCCGGTTTCCCCCAAACCGTGCACAAACAGCAATGTTCTCCTTCCGGGTATGACCCGATTATGCCTGAGGAAGAGTTTATCTTCCCCGATATGAATGATGGTTTCCATCATGGATTCATGGTTTAACATCTTATACCCTCCATTAAAGTTTTAACGGTGCTATTCTAACAAAATTACTTTCTTCGCGTCCCTTCGCGTTCTTCGCGGCTCATAAAATTCTTTATTTTTTCCGATAAGAGACGCCTTTAGCCATCCAACCGGGGGCGGGGGCGCCTTTTAAATAGTGATCCAGGAACTCCTTCATTTTAATGGTGAAATCCAACCTATCGGCGTATTTCTCCAGGTAATGCCCTTCCTCATTGTACTCCAACAAAATACAATTTTTATCCAAACGCCGCATGGCCAGGTAAAGCTCGATGCCCTGCTGCCAGGGAACCACACCGTCATTGTCCCCAAACTCCATCAAAAGCGGCGTCTCTATCCGGTGGGCAAAAAATACAGGCGAATTTTCTATATAGAGTTCCGGGCTTTCCCATAAACTTTTGCCGATACGACTCTGTCCTTTTTCATACTGGAATTGCCGCGGCATCCCGGTTTGCCAGCGGATACCGCTGTAAGCGCCGGTCATATTGGCCACGGGGGCGCCGGCAACCGCGGCGGCAAACATATTGGTCTGGGTGATGATAAATGCGGTCAGGTATCCCCCCCAGGAATGCCCACGCAGCGCAATGGCTTTGGGATCGGCAATACCCATCTCGATCAACTTCTGCACGCCGGGAACAAGACAACCGAACGCGGAATTGCCGGGCTGACCAACCTGCAGCCGAATGTCCGGCAGAAATAACACATACCCATGCCCGGCGTAATAGGGAAAACAAGGCTGCTGATCGATCTTGATATCGCTGAATTCGTACAACCGCTCGGAAAAAAATCGATACCAATATACCAATACGGGGTACCGCTTGCTGCTGTCGAAATTTTCCGGCTTAATTACCACACCCTGGAGACGTGTCCCATCCAGCGATTTCCATTCGATCAATTGGGTCGCCCCCCATAAAAACTCTTCCCGCTGGGGATTGACATCGGTTACTTTCTCCGGCGCTTTGAAACCGAGATCACTAACCCAGATATCCGGGAACTCCCCGAAATCCTCCCGCGTGTAAATGATACGGTCCGCCTTTTTGGCCTTCCTGAGAAAAGTAAATTTCTTCTTTCCGTGGAGCGCTCTTTCAACCCCGGGTTTACCCACCACTCCCCGGTAAAAAGCGGTGTCTTTTTCTTCATCGGAATATGCGGTTAGCAGGAGTTTTTCATTTTCCCGGAAATATTTGGCTTCGGGGTCTAATTTTTGGATGCGGAAAACGAGGCTGTTTTTCCTGCCAAGTCCTTCGGTAAGGCAGATAAACTTGTTGACGTTGGAACCGGTGTAAAACTCCCAGATATCGTATTTATCGTAAACCAGGACGGAACGGTCGTTTTCCGTCCAACCGGCAATACCGTAACCGGGAACAGCGTTGGGGAAATCATGGTCCTCGTTATAAAAAGGGGTTTCTATGCCGGCGGTTATCCGGCGGGGGAATTTTAAACGCACATCGTAGAGATACCAGTGTTTGTCTTTATAATACACGACATATTGTCCCGTGGGCGACAGGGAAACATCATACTGGTGGCGGGTGAGTATCTTACTCCTGAAACCGCTGCTGAGATAGGTGAGATAATAATCTTTGTAATGGTCGTCCCAGGTGTTTTCCTTTAAATAGGGGCGGTCCGAAGAGCTTAAGGCCACATCGGGATTCTCCGGGATTTGCAGTTCGGGCATGATTTTATCGGTGAGGGGAATGAACTGTTTCAACTGGAAATGGTATACGGCGGGATAGATGCGTTTCCGGAATTGTTCCCATTCTTTTTTTTGTTGGGGGATGATAATGGGATCGTCCGAACGCCACACGTCCACGGCCCGATTCTCCAGGATGCGCCCGATATCGTAAATATCCGTATTTTCCGTGGATTCGGAACCGCCGCCGTCGACGGCGCCGAGGAGTTGTATGTATTCGTCATAAGGTTTGAAACCGAAAAAGAGCCGTTCGCCGTCTTCGCTCCACTGGAGTTTGTTTTCCGCCGGGATCATCCATCCTTTGGGGATGTTTTTCCTGGGTACGGCGGAGTAATGTTTGTCTTTAAGGCCGTCGCCGTCGCCGCTCCATACCCAGAGGCCGGAAGAGAAGGTTTTTTTATTTTTAGCCGCTTCATTCTGGTGGTGGAATATATAAGCCAGGCGGCTGTTGGTCTTGCTCCAGGTAAGGTTGGTATAAAGGGCGTCGATTTCGGAGTGGAGAGTTTTTTCCGTCGCGGCCGGGCTGCTCAAATCCCTGGCAAATAGTCCGTTCTTCCGGCCCTCGCCGTTGTAAACCGAATAAACCAGGTATCGGCCGGTAGGGGAAGGTTCCAGGGCATAATAGAGAACATTCTCGATGCGGATTTCCCGTTGGCTGGCCAGGTGGCGAAGCGTCAGTACAAATGTCCGTTTGGCCCACCGGTCGTCTTTATTCATTTGATTTTTGTTGGTTTTTTCGTTATCGGCGGGGTAGCCGCGGTAGATTATCCATTGCGAATTTTCGGCAAAAGCAAAGGATTTGACTTTTTCGCTGGCAACCAATTTGCCGGAGACGGTATCCAGCAATTTCATGTCGGTCTGGAGTTCTACGGCGTCCTTCTTTCTTTTTTTTTCGAATTCCAGGGTGACCGGCGCGTCCGGGTTGATGAGTGCGGCGATCCAACGGCTGTCCCTGGAAATGGCCGGGTTTTTACCCCGGGAGATACGTTCGTAAGGTTCTTTCTTTTCTGCCAGGCGGTAGACCATGACTTCGCCGTTTCCGCGGTCGGGCTGCGCCGTGTAAACCAGCCATCGGCCGTCTTCAGAGATAAGGACCTCTTTGATGGATTTGAATTTCATGATATCCTGCAAAGACATCGGCCGTTTTTCGATTTTGACTTCTGCGCCGGTTTGCGTGGTCTGTGCGGGCGTTTCCTGTCCATTGAGTCCCGAAAAGGAAAGGAAAATCGCTGCCATGAAAATAGCCGCGAAGGTCCCCGCGGGACGCCCTAAAAAAGCGAAGGCCCGCGAAGAAAAAGAGAAAAAATCCCTGGCGCCCTGGCGCCCTGGTGGCAAAGTTTTCATCGTTGGAGTATAACAAATGTATTATTTATTGTCAATCACCCTGTCTCTTGAACTTTCTACCATTATGTGCTAAATTGACCATATGAAACGATCGATACTGGATGAGGTGAATTATGCCGATTGCCGCCACCCGGGCCTTTGTGTTAGGGACAACCCCATATTTTGAACAGGATAAACTGGTCCACCTGCTCACCGAATACAGGGGAATCCTTAAAGCCATCGCTCCCGGCGCCTTGAAAAACAAAAACCGCTTCGGCTCCATGCTGGAACTGTTTACAGAAGCGGAATTCCAATACTACTGGAAAGAAGAAAAAGAACTGATTACCCTATCCAAAGGAGACCTGGTTAAAAGCTACTTTAATTTGGTCTCCGACCCTGGAAATATTTTTTACTTCTACTTGTTGGCGGAAATTTTATTGCGGTTTGTCCCCTACAATCACAATGATAGCCGTATTTACCGCCTGGTGCGGGCTTTCCTGGAAAACCGGGCCGAGGGGATTGAAATGAACCTTTTATTCCTTTATTTCCTGGTATGGATACTGAGAATCGAAGGCTTGATGTTTAGCCCGGGAATCTGCCACAACTGTTTTGCGAAAGATCTCCGCCAGGCGTGGCTAAAGATCGATTTCCGGGGGATACTGTGTTCTCGATGCAAAACCGATGAGAATGTAATGTTTACCGGCAGCGACCTTGAATTCCTTGCCTGGACGGAAAAACATGCGCCCAAAGAATTGGAAGTGTGGAAAGAAAAAATCGACTGCGCCGGATTGATACGTATATTTAAACAAATGATCGAATACCACGCTGAATTGAGTCTAAAATCATCGCAGTATTTGCCGGAGTTTATGTGATAATGCCTTCGGCGACCAGAAACCTTTTTGAAAAAAGGTTTCTGGACTTCCAAAAACTTCTGGTTTCATATAAAATATAAGTAGGAGGACGAAATGTTCAAACATGTTATCGTACGCAGGCCCGGGCGGTCATTGGTAGAAGGTATCACATCGGCAAATTTAGGGAAACCCGATTACGCACGGGCGCTTCAACAGCACCACCGCTATATCGACGCCCTTAAAAGCCGCGACGTCAAAGTGAAAATCCTGGAAGCCGATGAACAATTCCCGGATTCCGTATTTGTCGAAGATACCGCTGTCCTGGCTGAACGGTGCGCAATTATCACCAACCCCGGCGCCCCTTCCCGGCAAGGCGAAGAGGTTTCTATTCGAGAAGCTTTGAAAGAATTCTATACCGCCATCGAGACTATTACTGCCCCCGGTACTTTAGAGGGGGGCGATGTCATGCGGGTGGGAGATCATTTTTATGTGGGCCTGTCCGCCCGTACCAATGAAGAAGGCTGCCGGCAATTCACCGGGATTTTAAATAAATACCGCTATACGGCCTCTGCCGTTAAACTGGAAAAATTCCTTCATCTCAAAACCGGCCTAGCTTATCTTGAGAACAACAACTTATTGGTGGCCGGCGAATTCATCCAACATGAAGAGTTCAAGAAATTTAACCGGATCATCATCCATGAATCCGAAGGCTACGCCGCCAATTGCATCTGGGTCAACGACGCCGTGCTGGTTCCCATGAACTACCCCAAAACAAAAGCGGCTATTTCAAAAGCCGGTTATAATGTCGTCGAAGTGGATGTTTCCGAGTTCAAGAAACTGGATGGCGGCCTCAGTTGCTTGTCGCTGCGGTTCTAAAAAAATACCTGGTATGAAAATAGCCACAAAGGCGTGAAAACGCGAAGGCACAAAGAAACACCAGGGATTAATCGTTAAAAAATTCTTGGTGTCTTGGTGCCTTGGTGGCAAATACTATACCGCCGGTACTTGATATTCCCGCCGGAATCAGTATAATATATGATTAACAAAACCAAAATAAGGAGAATTTACTTATGACATTATTAAATCCACAAGCCGAAGAGCTGAACCGTATCATAAAAACGCACAACCCCACCGTATTTGAATTGTTATCAAAAAAAGGCAAAGCGATTTATTTTCCCAGGAAAGGAATCCTGGCCCAGGGCATGGCAGCCAAAGGTAAAGAAATCAACGCCACCATCGGCACTGCCTACGAAGATGACGGCAGTCCCATGGTTTTACCCAGCATTGCCCGCCTCCTGGTACTTAACGGCAAAGATGCCTTCCCCTACGCCCCAAGCCCGGGAGTCAAAGCGCTGAGAGACAAATGGGAAGAACTGCTGAGAGTAAAAAACCCCTCCCTCGGGACCAAAGAAATCAGTTTGCCGCTAGTGACCTGCGCACTCACCCACGGACTGAGCATGGTGGGTTATATGTTTGCCGAAGAAGGCGACGAAATTATCACCGCCGACCTGTACTGGGAAAATTACGACCTGGTATTTACCAATGCCTACGGCGCCGAACTAAAATGCTTTAACTTCTTTAAAAACAAAGTATTCGACATCGCTTCATTCAAGGAAACGATTAATGCAAGTTCCACCGGGAAGAAAATCGTGGTTTTGAACTTCCCCAATAACCCCTCCGGTTACACCCCCACCAGGGAAACCGGGAAAGAGATCATCGATGTTTTGAAAAAAGCCGCCGAAGCCGGCAATAAATTAGTGGTGGTGCTGGATGACGCTTATTTCGGCCTGGCCTTTGAAGACGGTATATTTACCGAATCCCTGTTCGCCCAACTGGCCGATTGCCATGAGAACCTCCTGGCCATTAAAATAGACGGCATTACCAAAGAAGAATACGCCTGGGGGTTCCGCGTCGGGTTCATCACCTACGGCGTCAAAAACGGGAATAAAGAACTGTACAAAGCCCTGGAAGATAAAACCGCCGGCGCCGTCAGGGGAAATATTTCCAATTCTCCGCATCCGTCTCAATCCCTCGCTTTAATCGCCTTGCAATCGGAAACTTACCGGGCGGAAAAAGAGCGCAACAAAGAAAAGATAAAAGAACGGTATTTGAAAGTAAAGGAAATTATTAAGGCGCATCCCGAATATGAACAGCATTTTGAGGCCTTACCGTTTAATTCAGGGTATTTCATGTGCATTAAACTGAAAAACCTGGACACGGACAAAGTCTGGGAGCTGCTGTTGAATAAATACAGCACCGGCGTGATTTGCTACAGCGAGAAAAGTTTGCTGCGGATTGCCTTTGCTTCGACGCCGCTGGCCAAATTGGAGAAATTGTTCGCTAACATCTATTCCGCCTGTAACGATTGCGCTTCAGCATAGTATGGATTGGTAGGGAACTGGCACTGCCTGTTCCCTAATTGCCTGTTCCCTACCAATTTTCCTATTTTTTCGTGTGTTTCGCGTGTTTCGCGGGCTAAAATTAAAACCATGATCGAACAAGCTAAACTTATTCTTAAAAGAGTTTTTGGTTACGATGCGTTCCGCTCCCTCCAGGAGCCCATCATCCGCAACGTGCTGGAGAAAAAAGATACCCTGGTCATCATGCCCACCGGCGGCGGTAAATCTCTCTGCTACCAGATCCCGGCCTTGATCTTCAACGGGCTGACCATCGTGGTCTCCCCCCTCATCTCCCTGATGAAAGACCAGGTGGAACAAATGACGGACCTGAAAGTCCCCGCCGTGCTGCTGAACAGTTCATTGTCATATAAGGAATACGTCCACAACGTGGGCAAAATCCGGCGCAACGAAGTAAAATTACTTTACGTGGCCCCGGAAACCCTGCTGAAACCCAAAATACTGGAAATGCTGGCCACGGTGCCCATCGACTGCCTCACCATCGATGAAGCCCATTGCATTTCCGAATGGGGCCATGATTTCCGGCCAGAATACCGCCAGATGGTGGAAGTTCGCAAACAATTCCCCACGGCCGTATGCATGGCCCTGACCGCCACAGCGACCCCACGGGTCCAGCAGGATATTACCAAAACCCTTCATTTTGAAGAATCCAATGAATTCGTTGCCAGCTTTAACAGGGAAAACCTCTTTCTAAAAATCGACCCCAAACAAAACGCCTTTCCCCAATTACTCAGGTTCCTGGAACGATATCCCAATCAATCCGGCATCATTTACTGCTTCACCCGCCGCCAGGTGGACGAACTCTCTCAACAACTGGAAATAAAAGGCTACTCCGTGAAACCCTACCATGCCGGTTTGGACGAAGAACAGCGCAAACGCAACCAGGAATTATTTATCCGCGACGATATCCAACTCATCGTGGCCACCATTGCCTTTGGCATGGGCATCAACAAATCCAATATCCGCTTCGTGGTGCATTACGATATGCCTAAGAACATCGAGTCCTATTACCAGGAGATCGGCAGGGCCGGGCGGGACGGGTTAAGGGCCGATTGTTTGCTGCTGTTCGGCTACGGCGATATCCGGAAAATCAGGTACTTTATCGATCAGAAAGAAGAACAGGAAAAACGGGTTGCCAATATGCACCTCACGGCGCTGCTGCGGTTTGCCGAAACCCATGTCTGCCGCCGTATTCCCCTGTTGGCCTATTTCGGCGAAAATTACACCCAGGAAAACTGCGGCATGTGCGATAATTGCCTCCGGCAGGGGCAAGAACTCACCGATTTGACGATCCCGGCCCAGAAGTTTCTCTCCTGTGTACGCAAGACCGGCGAGATTTTCGGCGCGGCCCATATAATCGATGTACTGTTGGGCTCAAAGTCGCAGAAGATAGCAAAATTTAACCACCAGGAACTCTCTACTTACGGCATCGGCAAGGAACTTTCCAAAAGTCAGTGGTTCCATCTGTCCCGGCAGTTCATACAAAAAGGGCTGTTGACCCAGGACCCGGAATTCGGGGGATTGAAATTGGACAAGAATGGTTACGAAGTGTTACGGGGCAGGGAGAAATATATGGGCCTTCTCCGGGAAGAAGAGGAGCAGGAAGAACGTACGGAAATGAAAACCGCGAAGGTAAAAGCCACGGCGGTTCAATTGGGAGAGGATGACCGGGAATTATTCGAACAACTCAGGGGGAAACGCAAAGAGTTGGCGACCCTATACCATTTGCCGCCATATTTGATCTTCTCGGATAAAACGTTGTCGGCGATGGCTGTATCGAGTCCCCGGCTCCCGGAGGATTTGTTAGACATACACGGTGTGGGCGAAGCCAAGTTGGAAAGGTACGGCAAGATCTTTTTCGATATCATACACCACTTCCGCCGGAAAAGATCATGAAGTTATAATTTTTTTTGTCTGGGGTAAGATTACGCGCCGGGCGTAAGAGTCCCTCGCCGGGGAAAAAGAACCGTTGCGCCACAATTGCTGGAGAAAATAGTTAAACTAGCCCAGGATGTGCCGGGGGATGTGCAGCAGTTATGTGGGGCCGTATGGGAGGGGACTTCTTACGGGGATAATATAACGGGCAGCAACTGCGCTGCCTTGTCGGACTGGCCCGGTATAATTTAAACAGTTTAGGCCATGGCCTGAACTGTTACAAAAGGACAATAATAGCAATACCCACGTGGACCAACACCAGGCTCCAGGCCAGGAGAAAAAGCAACACCGGTTTGATGGACCCGCGGTGGCGCCAATGCCCTTCTTCGTCCACTTCCAGCGGTAATTTCAGCGGTAATGCGTCCACCAGCATCGATTGTTGCGGATTGGAGGGAAGATAGAGGATCGGTTCAGCAGCTTCGTCGCCGATTTTTTCCGTAGGCAGGGCTTTGGATGCCCCCGTGTATATGGCCCCCAGGCGATCGCGGAATTCATAGGAATATTTCATAACCGGTACATTGTTAATACTGGTATTGGTAGGACTTGAGGAGATGCTGATTGCCCCGGTGATTTCCCCGGAACGCAGGAGCTTTATTTTCTTCACCCCGGAAACGATGGGGGGGACGAAAAAAGCAAGCCCCACAGTGGGAAAGATCAGTAAAAAAAGCAGTATCCAGGGTGAGAACATCGATCTCCGCGAGCCTTCCAGGCGGGAGACTTCGGGATTTTCCGGCAGGTAATGCGCTGCCACGCGGTCGCCGTCTTGCCAGGTTTGCCCGGTGGTATAACATGTTCCATTGACCGGTTCGCCGTCCCCCGGTTGAAAATGAAAGCGGTATTCGTAAACCGGTGTTCTATTTACATTGGCATTGGTAGGCTTTACCGATTCGATTATTGCCGGCGCTTCGGCATAAGAACGGGACAGACGCCACTCGTCCAGCGGGTGAAGCGCGGCCCCGAATACCCACATAAAAAGCATACCGAAAGAGAAAAAGATGGCGCCGACGAAGCCGATAAGACCTGTCAGGGCAGCGCAGGCCGTTGGCAGCGGCACCCATCGCGGCGGTGCAACCAGGCGGCTGATCCGCTGCGAAAACATTCCCGCTTGGGGATTCGTTGATAAAGTTTGATCTGTCATAAACATATCATATACAATTTTGAATCGATAGTCAATAGCACCCGCGGAAAACGCTGAAATAAAGAACTGAGTCCACGTATGGGCGATTACACGGATTAACACAGATTAAATATGGCCAGGTGGTTTCCGATAAAGATTTTTGTCACAAGCCGGGTTTGGCCCGGGGCGGCGGCAAAAACCTGCTTTCGGCGGAGTTCCTGAAAGTTTCCGGCATCACCCAGCCTTCATCCGTGAAGAATGTGTTTCAGCGCCTGGACCAATTAAAGATCATTTATGAAATACCCTTGAATTGGGAAAATTTTTTTATTTTCATTTGAAAAATGCGCTTAATTCTGTTAATATTAAATAATGAAAATGAATATACAAACCGAGAAACTTTGGTTGATTGAGCATTTACTGAAAATAAAGGATGAATTTTTACTTCATCAACTTAAAACCCTGATAGAGAATATGAGTCGAAAAATAGGGGAAGAAAGTATCGAACCTATGCCCATTGAAACCTTTTATGCCCGGATAGAAGAATCCGAAAAAGCCCTGGAGAGAGGGGAGATAATCACACAGGATGACCTGAGAAAAGAAATCGGAACGTGGAAAAAAAGATAAAGAAAATCGTTTGGACATATCCTGCAAAAAATGATTTA
>Ga0315278_10000377_pt1 | contig 39485 bp, 41 predicted proteins | sample YL17G06_0_MG_FD_203880 | JGI IMG/M metagenome (GOLD analysis project Ga0315278, IMG submission 203880) | Sediment microbial communities from Yellowstone Lake, YNP, Wyoming, USA - YL17G06_0 | ecosystem: Environmental > Aquatic > Freshwater > Lake > Sediment | place: USA: Wyoming | collected... | reverse complement strand
CATGAACAAGAAGTTTCTTATTGCGTGGCTCGTAATATTCGTCGCCTACATGGCCGGCAGCTTTCTGGTGCACCACGCATTCCTGCGCGAAGACTATCTGGCGCTTCCGAACCTGTTCCGTTCCGAGGAAGATGCGCAGCCGATCTTCTACCTGATGATCATCGCCCATGTGCTGATGGCAGGCGCCTTCACGTGGATCTATGCGCGCGGCGTCGAGAACAAGCCATGGCTCGGACAGGGTCTGCGATTCGGCCTGGCAGTCGCCCTGCTGGGAGTGGTCCCGATCTACATGATCTATTACGTGGTGCAGCCGACGCCTGAAACACTGGCCGTCAAGCAGATAGCATTCGATGGCATCAAGACCGTCATTCTCGGTGGCGTCGTCGCTTTCCTGTATCGCGGTCGGGGCCGGGCCTGAGCCAGCATGAGCGGCGAAAATTGGGTTGATGTCGGCGCCAGCGATGAGCTGGCGGGGAAACCCGTGCAGGAACTGCGGGTCGGCACGAAGCGCATTGCACTGACATGCAAGGGCGGCCAGTTCGGCGCGATCTCCGGCGTCTGTAATCATGTCGGTGGACCGCTCGGCAACGGCACGCTCGACGGCGATTACGTCGTGTGCCCATGGCACTACTACAAGTTCCATTGGCGCACCGGTGAGGGCGAGCCGGGCTACGAAGCCGATCGGGTCCCCTCCCATGACGTCAAGGTTGAAAATGGCCGGGTGCTGGTCAGCGAGACGCAGAAAACGAAGCGCGGCCGACTTCCGCACGAGCTGCATCCGCTCGCACGCGATCCCAAGCGCGAACCGGGCCCGATCCGGGTCCTCGGAATTTCCACGACCTCCATGACGGCAGGCCATCCGCGCTACAGCACATCCGAGGACCTGCTCGAGCATGCGCTCGCAAGCGCGCGCGACCGCGCGGACTCCGCATGCGATATCCAGATGCTCCGCATCCGGGATCTCTCGTTCCGTGCCTGCGAGGGCTTTTATTCGAAATCGGCACGCGCCTGCACCTGGCCCTGCTCCATTACTCAGATGGATTCGAAAGACCAGATGGACAAGGTTTACGAGGGCGTCGTGCATTGGGCCGACGTGATCGTGGTCGCCACGCCGATCCGCTGGGGCGGTGCGAGCAGCCTCTATTACAAGATGATCGAGCGCATGAATTGCATCCAGAACCAGGAAACGGTCGCGAACCGGCACCTGATGCGCAACAAGGTCGCCGCATTCATCATTACTGGCGGCCAGGACAACGTGCAGGCAGTGGCCGGGCAGCTGCTCGGATTCTTTGCGGAACTCGGCTGCCAGTTCCCGCAATTCCCCTATGTGGCCCATTCGCGCGGCTGGAGTGCCGAGGACATGGAAAACAACGAGCAGTACGTGCGCAATTCGAAGCTGCTGCACGACGGCGCTGCGGCACTCGTGCAGCGATCCGCCGACATGGCGAAGTTCATGATCGAAAGCGCCCTGGGCCAAGGGGCCCTGGTGCGCGGCGGGCGCAAGGGCCACGAACTGGATACCCGGGCCCAGCTTCCGGGGCTATGATCGCAACGGCGCCGCCATCTACCGACTCATCGGCAGGAGATCCACATGACAGGCATTGCAGCACTCTGGATTCCCATATTCGTCGCCGCGGTGATCGTGTTCATCGCGAGCTCGATCATCCACATGGGCCCGTTCTGGCATCGCAGCGATTGCCCAAAGGTGCCCAACGAAGACAAGGTCATGGATGCGTTGCGGCCGTTTGCGATCCCGCCGGGGGATTACATGCTGCCGCGTGCCAAAGACATGAAAGACATGAAATCGGCTGAGTTCATGGAGAAAATCAAGCGCGGTCCGGTGATGATCATGACCGTGCTGCCGAATGGCTGCCCTTCGATGGCCAACAACCTCGCGCAATGGTTCCTCTACATTGTTGGCGTCAGTACCCTCGCCGCCTATGTCACGGGGCACTTGCTTCCCCCCGGCACGGAATATCTGACTGTCTTCCGGTTTGCCTGCACGGCCGCATTCATCGGCTACGCCGTCGCGCTGTGGCAGATGTCGATCTGGTACAAGCGCGCGTGGTCGCTGACGCTCAAGGCGACGCTCGACGGCGTGATTTATGGCCTGCTGACTGGCGGTGCTTTCGGCTGGCTCTGGCCGGCGTGAGCATTGCCCCGGCTCCCGACTTCCCAAGCCCATGGGGTTGTGCGAGACTCGGCCGTTAACAGTTTGTTGCGTTTTCTACGCAGTAAGCTCGCGATCCGACGGGGGGAATCATGAAGTGCCTGTATTACGTGGCGCCGGAGCTGGAGAGTACCTCCCAGGTATCCGACGACCTGCACGATGTGGGCATCGATGATTTTTTTGTGCACGTAATCGCCAAGGACGAGTCCGGCCTGAAGAAACGGCACATTCATTCTGCCAATTACCTCGAGACGCTGGATGTCGTCCGCGATGGCTTCCTGGGTGCCGCGCTCGGCTTGTTCGCTGGCGTGGTCGGTTGCGTGCTGCTCGACCAGTTCGGGCCGTTCCCGAACATTCCCTGGTTTGTGTTCGTCGCGCTCTGCGCGGTCGCGTCGCTGTTTGGCGCCTGGGAAGGCGGCCTGATCGGTGTCGAGAAGGAAAACCGGAAGCTCGCCCGGTTCCACGACGACATCGAGGCCGGGAAATTCCTGATTCTCATCTATGCCCGCAAGGACCAGGAAGCCGCGGTCCGGCACATGATGAAGACGCGGCACACCGAGGCGGAGTTTGCGGGCCTCGACAGTCATTTCGTCAATCCATTCTCGGCCGTGCAGCGCCGGCGACGGGCTACCGGCGACCGGGTCCGCGCCGTACAAGGGGACTAGCCGATGGCGATCGCAGTCGTTCTGGTCCTGCTGGTAATCGGCTCGGTCGTTTTCCATTTCATGAGTCCCTGGTGGTTCACGCCGATCGCGTCGAACTGGGGCACCATGGACGACACGGTGATCCTGACCTTCTGGGTCACCGGCATCGTATTTGTCGTCGTCAATCTGTTCCTGGCCTGGTCGGTCATGCGTTATCGCCATCGCAAGGGGCAGACGGCGGATTACGAGCCCGAGAACAAGAAGCTCGAGTGGTGGCTGACGGGTATCACGGCCGTCGGTGTCGCCGCGATGCTCGCGCCGGGCCTCGTTGTCTGGGGCAAGTTCGTCGTCGTCCCGAAAGAGGCCACGATCGTCGAGGCGGTCGGCCAGCAATGGCACTGGAGCTTCCGCCTGCCGGGCAAGAACGGTGAACTCGGCTTCACGGACACCTCGCTGATCACGCCGGAAAATCCGTTTGGCGTCGATCCGGCGGACCCCAATGGCCAGGACGACATCCTGATCGCGAGCCCGGAGCTGCACCTGCCGGTCGGCAAGCCTGTCAAGGTCCTGCTGCGATCAAAGGACGTGCTGCACAACTTCACGGTCACGCAGTTCCGCGTCAAGATGGACCTCGTCCCCGGCATGATCACCTACCTGTGGCTGACGCCGACCAAAATCGGCGAGTACGAACTGATGTGTGAGGAACTGTGCGGACTCGCGCACTTTGCGATGCGCGGACGCGTCGTGGTCGACACGCAGGAAGCGTACGACACCTGGCTCGCCTCGCAATCAACGTTCAGCCAGACACAGGCGCTTGCACCCGCGGACCCGGTGGCGGGTGCCGCGCAGTACGCGGTCTGCATGGCCTGCCACGGGCCCAATGGCGAGGGCAATGAGGCGGTCAATGCGCCGCGCATCGGGGGCCAGTCGGCCTGGTACGTTCGCCACCAGCTGAACAACTTCCGCGCGGGTATTCGTGGCGCGCACGAAAAGGATACATTCGGTGCGCAGATGCGGGCCTTCGCGGCAATGCTGCCGGATGATACGGCGATCCGGAATGTCGCTGCCCATATTGAGTCGCTTCCGGGATCGGCGGCAGCACCGACCGTGACCGGCAACGTGAATCACGGCAAGACGCTCTATGCGAACTGCGTGGCCTGCCATGGTGCCAGTGGCCAGGGCATCTGGGCGCTCAATGCACCGCGGCTGGCGCAGATGAGCGACTGGTATCTTGCGCGGCAGTTGAACAACTTCCGCGCCGGGATCCGTGGCGCGCACCGGCAGGACTATTACGGCCGGCAGATGTCGTTCATGGCCAATGTGCTCGCCGACGAGCATGCGATCGACGACCTGATTTCCTACATCAATACCCTGAAGCCTGAGGACAACCAGGTCCTGGCCTCCAGGAGGGGCTTCTGATGGCATACGTCGCAATCGCGGACCGTGACGCTCCGATACACGATCCGCACACTTTCTTCCTGAAGTACATCTGGAGCCAGGACCACAAGGTCATCGCGATCCAGTATGCGATCGTCGCGATCAGCGTCGGGCTGGTCGCGCTGGTGCTGTCGGGGCTGATGCGCCTGCAGCTCGGCTTCCCGGGCACCTTCCACTTCATCGAACCGCAGGACTACTACCAGTTCATCACGATGCACGGGATGATCATGGTGATCTACCTGCTGACGGCGCTGTTCCTCGGCGGATTCGGGAATTACCTGATCCCGCTGATGTGCGGCGCACGGGACATGGTGTTCCCGTACATGAACATGCTGAGCTTCTGGGTCTACCTGCTGGCCGTGCTGGTGCTGATGGCGAGCTTCTTCGTGCCCGGCGGGCCGACCGGCGCGGGCTGGACGCTCTATCCGCCGCAGGCAATCACGCAGGGCACGCCGGGCGCGAGCCTCGGCATCATCATGATGCTCGTGTCGCTCGGCATCTTCATCGTCGCCTTCACGATGGGCGGCCTGAATTACGTGACGACCGTGCTGCAGGCGCGCTGCCGCGGCATGACGCTGATGCGGATGCCACTCTCCGTCTGGGGCATCTTCATGGCGACGATCCTGGGCCTGCTCGCCTTCCCGGCGCTGCTCGTCTCGGCCGTGATGATGACGCTCGACTCGACGCTCGGCACCAGCTTCTTCATGCCGGCCGTCATGTCCCTCGGCGAAAAGCTTGGCCACAACGGCGGCAGCCCACTGCTGTTCCAGCATTTGTTCTGGTTCTTCGGTCACCCCGAGGTCTACATCGTCGCGCTGCCCGCCTTCGGCATCGTTTCCGACCTGCTGTCGACGCACGCGCGCAAGAATATTTTCGGCTACCGCATGATGGTCTGGGCGATCATCGCGATCGGCGGTCTCAGTTTCGTCGTGTGGGCGCACCACATGTATGTCAGCGGCATGAATCCGTACTTCGGGTTCTTTTTTGCGACCACGACGCTGATCATCGCGATTCCCACGGCAATCAAGGTCTACAACTGGGTGCTGACGCTCTGGAAGGGAGATATCCACCTGACCGTGCCGATGCTCTTTGCGATCGGTTTCATCTTCACATTCATCCATGGCGGCCTCACCGGCCTGTTCCTCGGCAACGTGACGGTGGACCTGCCGCTGTCCGACACCTATTTCGTCGTCGCGCATTTTCACATGGTCATGGGCGTGTCGCCGATCCTGGTGGTGTTCGGTGCGATCTACCACTGGTTCCCGAAGATCACGGGCCGCATGTGGAATGTGACGCTCGGAAAGGTGCATTTCTGGATGACATTCCTCGGCACCTACGCGATCTATCTGCCGATGCATTACCTTGGAATCCTGGGCGTGCCGCGCCGGTATTACGCACTCGGCAACACCGACTTCCTTCCGGATTCCGTGCACTCGATCAACGCCGCAATCACGATTTCGGCGCTGATCGTGGCAGCCGCTCAGCTCGTGTTCCTGTTCAACATGATCATGAGCCTGCGGAAGGGCGAGAAGGCGCCGCCGAATCCCTGGCGCGCGACGACACTTGAATGGCAGACGCCCGACACACCGCCCAAGCACGGCAACTGGGGCCCCCAGCTCCCCGTGGTGCACCGCTGGGCCTACGACTACAGCGTGCCGGGCGCGAAAGAGGACTTCATCCCGCAGAACGAGCCCGTGGATCCGGCACTCGGCGCCGGAAGGGACCACGGTAAGCATCGGTGAGCAACACCGTCATATTTGCGGCGCTGGCCTGCGGCGTCATCGCATGGTTCCTGATCGCCAGCCGGCTGACCGCGAAATCCTGGGAGAGCCAGGACGAGAAAGGCGATGTCGGCGCGATAAACATCGCGCCCCAGCGCATCGGCCTGTGGATCTTCATGGCCGTCGTGACCTCGCTGTTCAGCCTGTTCATCTCGGCCTACGCGATGCGCATGCATGTCGGTGCCTGGTGCAACATCACGATCCCGAATATTCTCTGGGTGAATTCGCTGGTTCTGGTTGCAGCGAGCATTGCGATGCAGTTCTCCCGCTGGGCAGCCGACCGCGGAAACCGCGATGCGGCCCGTACGGCGCTGATCGCAGCTGGCGTGCTGTCACTGGCATTCCTGGTCGGTCAGCTCAGGGCATGGCAGATCGTCGGACCATCCGTGTATTTCATATCGGGCAGCCCGGCCATTGCGTTCTTCTACGTGCTGTCTGCGGTCCACGGTCTGCATCTGATCGGCGGTCTGTGGGTGCTGGGGCGCACCGTTACCAAGTTCGCGGCCGGTGCGGAATTGGTTGACCTTCGCCTGAGCCTGCAGCTCTGCACGGTCTACTGGCATTTCCTGTTGCTGGTCTGGCTGGTCGTGTTCGGCGTCCTGTTGTACTTGTAAGGGGAAGCTCTGCCAATGGCCCATGATGTCCAAGCCGCCGCCCTGCCTCCATTGCGGCAAGTGACCGAGGATTTTGCTTCCGACAAGCAAGCGTTCTCGGTGCCGTGGGGGAAGGCCATGATGTGGATCTTCCTGCTATCCGACACCTTCATCTTCACCTGCTTCCTGACGTCCTACATGAACGTGCGGATTTCCACGACCAAGCCGTGGCCGCATCCGAGCGAAGTCTTCTCGCTGAACATCGGCGGCCAGGACATCCCCCTGATCCTGATCGCGATCATGACTTTCGTGCTGATCACGTCGAGCGGCACGATGGCGCTCGCGGTCAACTATGGCTACCGGCGCAATCGCCGCTATACCGTGCTCCTGATGGTCGCGACCGCCTTGCTCGGCGCGACCTTTGTCAGCATGCAGGCCTTCGAATGGACCAAGCTGATCCTCGAAGGTGTGCGTCCCTGGGGCAATCCCTGGGGAGCGCCGCAGTTCGGATCGGCGTTCTTCATGATCACGGGATTCCACGGCCTGCACGTGTCAGCCGGCGTGATCTATCTTTTGACCGTCGCAAGGCGCGTGCACAATGGCTTCTACGAGAAGCGCGGCAGTTACGAGACAGTCGAGATCGCAGGCCTTTACTGGCACTTCGTCGATCTGGTCTGGGTATTCATCTTCGCTTTCTTCTACTTGTGGTGAGGCAGCATGTCTGACGCAAAAGAAGGTCAACAACACCCTCTGAAGATCTACCTGTGGATCTGGTTGCTGCTGTTCGTGCTCAGCACGTTCTCCTACCTGGTGGACTACTTCCACTTCCATGGCCTGCTGCGCTGGTCGCTGATCATCACGTTCATGCTGCTGAAGGCGGGCTTTATCGTCGCGATCTTCATGCACATGGCCTGGGAGAGGCTCGCGCTCAAGTTCGCGATCCTGATCCCGCCGCTATGCCTGCTGATTTTGATCAGCTTTATGGCGATTGAGGGTGGTTATACCTTCCTGACGCGCGGTGCTGCTTTTCTCCGGTGATAAGATGGGGCCATGGCAGGCCCCCTGATCCGTGAAGCCGACTTCGTGCAGAGCGTCGCCGACGCCCTGCAGTTCATCTCCTACTACCACCCGGCCGACTACATCGAGCACCTCGGGCGCGCTTATGAGCGTGAGCAATCCCCGGCGGCGAAAGACGCCATTGCGCAGATCCTGACGAACTCGCGGATGTGCGCCGAAGGGCGCCGCCCGATCTGCCAGGACACCGGCATCGTCAATGTGTTCGTCAAGGCCGGAATGGGCATCCGTTGGGACACGGACCGCGGCCTGCAGCAGATGGTGGATGAAGGCGTGCGCCGCGGCTACGCGGACCCGGACAACCGGCTCCGCCCATCCATCGTCGCGGACCCGCTGTTCGCGCGCAAAAACACCGGTGACAACACGCCAGCCGTCATCCACGTCGAGCTCGTGCCGGGCACCACCGTCGAAGTCACGGTTGCCGCCAAGGGTGGCGGCTCCGAAAACAAGGCGATGTTCACGATGCTGAACCCGTCTGACTCCATCGTGGACTGGGTACTCGCGACCGTGCCGAAGATGGGCGCCGGCTGGTGCCCGCCCGGCATGCTGGGCATCGGTGTCGGCGGCACGGCCGACAAGGCCATGGTGATGGCGAAAGAGGCGCTAATGGAGCCGATCGACATGCACGAGCTCCTGGAGCGCGGCCCTGCCAACAAGCTCGAGGAACTGCGGATCGAGCTGTATGAGAAGGTCAATGCGCTTGGCATCGGTGCGCAGGGCCTCGGCGGCCTGACCACCGTGCTCGACATCAAGATCCTCACCTTCCCGACGCACGCGGCCTCGAAGCCCGTCGCGATGATTCCGAACTGCGCCGCGACTCGTCACGCGCACTTCGTGCTGGACGGCAGCGGACCGGTCGCGCTCGATCCGCCGCCGCTCGAGGCCTGGCCGAAAGTGCACTGGAAGCCCGCCGCCGATGCGCGGCGCGTGAATCTCGATGCGCTGACGCATGAGGAAGTAAAGCTCTGGAACCCCGGCCAGACGCTGCTGCTATCCGGAAAGATGCTGACCGGCCGCGATGCGGCCCACAAGCGTCTTGCCGAACTGCTGAACGCCGGAAAATCCCTGCCACCCGGCGTGGACCTGAAGAATCGCGCGATCTATTACGTCGGCCCGGTCGTTGCCGTGCGCGACGAAGCCGTCGGTCCCGCAGGCCCGACGACGGCGACGCGCATGGACAAGTTCACGGACCTCCTGCTCGAGAAAACCGGGTTGCTCGTGATGATCGGCAAGGCCGAGCGCGGGCCTGTCGCGATCGAAGCAATACGAAAGCATGAGGCTGCATATCTAATCGCGATCGGCGGCGCGGCTTACCTGGTCTCGAAAGCAATCCGCAGCGCGCGCGTGATCGCGTTCGAGGATCTCGGCATGGAGGCGATCTACGAGTTCGACGTGAAGGACATGCCGGTCACGGTCGCCGTTGACTCACGCGGCGAATCCGTTCACCAGACCGGCCCCGCGATCTGGGGCGACAAGATCAAGAAGCTCAAGATCCCTGTTCGCGTGGCGTGACCGCCTCGGGTCGCCCGGGCTGGCCTGGCCCGTTCGTGACTGTCGGCGCGCCATGCGGGTGGGCGGGGTGGCGAGTGAGCGAATAAAGATCGGCTGAGCGAACGAGCCAGCCCCGCCCGCCCAGCAAGGCGTGCCGACCAACTAATCGTCGACGCCCAATGAGAATCCAGCTTCAAGTTCGCGCTTCGAATAAGTCCGAAACGCGATCATCGTCTCCGACCCTGCGATGTCCGGCAGTTTCCGGATGCGGTCGGTGACGACCGTCGCGAGATCCTCGTTGTTGCGCACCCGCACGATGGCGACGAGATCCCAGCGCCCGGCGACGGAGAAAACCTCCTGCACGCCTTCGATGCTGGTCAGCGCCTGCGCGAGGTCGCCGACCTTGTCGGTATCCGCCTTGATCAACACCAGTGCCGCAACCATGGATCGCACTCCTAAATCAAAGTCCGCAAGCTGATCAGCTCGGGGAAGAAGCCGCGCTTCAGCACATGCTCGAGATAACCGACACCGGTGGAACCACCAGTGCCGCGCTTGAAGCCGATGATGCGCTCGACAGTCTTCAGGTGCGCGAAGCGCCATTGCTGCAGGCGGTACTCGAGGTCCACCAGCTTTTCGGCGAGTTCATAAAGGTCCCAATGCGCATTGGAATCGCGGTAGATCGCGAGCCAGGCGGCCTCGACTTCCGGGTGCGCTTCGTAGGACTTGGTCCAGTCGCGCTCGATGCGCTCGCGCGGGATCGCGAATCCGCGCCGCGCCAGCAATTTCAGTGTTTCGTCGTAGAGCGAGGGTGTCGCGAGTTCGCGGCCAAGCAATGCGTGATTGGGCGGATCCGAGGCATGCACCTCGATCAGCCTCGCGTCCTTGTTGCCGAGCATGAATTCGAGCAGGCGATACTGCCAGGACTGGAAGCCGGAACTCTGGCCCAGCGAATCGCGAAAGCGCATGTAATCGGCCGGTGTCATGGTGCCGAGCACGTCCCAGGACTGGATCATCTGGGCCTGCGCGCGCGCGACGCGCGACAGCATCTTGAAGGCGGGCTCGAGGTCGTCGGCGCGGATCTGCGCGCGGGTTGCGGCAAGTTCGTGCAGGCAGAGCTTGAGCCACAACTCGCTCGCCTGATGGATCACGATGAACAGCATCTCGTCGTGCTGCCCTGAGAGCGGCTTCTGCGCGCCCAGTACCTTGTCGAGCTGGAGGTACTGGCCGTAACTCAGCGAGCGGCCGAGATTCCAGTGAATCCCGGCCATCGGGTCGTCGGGCTTTTGATTGCGGGTATCGGTCATTCTGCGTCCGGTTGTACTTCAGGTCGCGCCGCAGCAAAGGCCGGCAGCGACATCAGGTGGGCGTCGATCGCGACCAGTGCCGGGTATGGCGTCACATCGCAATAGTAACGCCGCGCGTTGTACATCTGGGGAACCAGGCAGACATCGGCGAGCGTGACGCTGCCGCCATAAAGGTATTGCCGGCCATCACCGTGGCGGCGCGCCAGCTCCTCGAGCGCCCTGAAGCCCTCCCCGATCCAGTGCCGGATCCATTCGGCAACTGCTTCGTCGCCCTGACCCAGCGGCCCGCGCAGGTAGTTGGTCACGCGCAGGTTGTTGAGCGGATGGATATCGCAGGCGATTCCGAGCGCCATCGCGCGCACCTGGGCGCGGCCGGCAAAATCCGGCGGCAGCAATGGCGGATCAGGATTGGTTTCCTCGAGGTACTCGATGATCGCCAGCGACTGGCCGAACACCTGGCCGTCATCGGCAAGCGCGGGCACCAGGCCTTGCGGATTCATCTCGCGGTAAGACTCGCTGTGCTGCTGGCCGCCGTCGCGAACGAGGTGCACGGGCACTGTTCCATGCGGGATGCGCTTGTAGTTGAGGGCAATGCGCACGCGGTAGGCGGCTGAGCTGCGAAAATACGTGAAGAGTTTCATTGCGACACGATCCCATGTTCCAGCACGCCGACGCCATCCACGCCACCTCGCACGCGATCGCCAGGTACCAGCGGCCCGACGCCGGCGGGCGTACCGGTGAAGATCAGGTCTCCAGGGAAGAGCTCAAACCAGGTCGAAAGCTCGCCGATGACCTCGGGCACTTTCCAGATCATGTCCGATAGATCGCCCTGCTGGCGCGGCTTTCCATTGACCTCGAGCCAGATCCGGCCCGCCACCGGGTGGCCCGCTTTCGCCACCGGCACGATCGGCGTGATCGGCGCGGAATGGTCGAAGCCTTTCGCGACATCCCAGGGCCTCCCCAGATCCCGCGCAGCACTCTGCTGGTCGCGGCGTGTCAGGTCGTTGCCGACGGCGTAGCCGAACACGAGCGAAAGCGCGGCATCGACCCTGACATCGCGGCCGCCGCCGCCGAGCGCGACGACCAATTCGATCTCATGGTGCAGGTTCGTCGTATGCGACGGATACGGCACGTCGCTGCCGCTCGGCATGACGGCGTCAGCAGGCTTCGTGAAGAAGAATGGCAGGGCGCGGTCGCCACCCATGCCCATTTCGCGCGCGTGCTCGGCATAATTGCGGCCGACACAGAAGATCCGTCGTACCGGAAAGAGCAATGTGCTGCCAGCGACCTCGACGGCCGGCCGGGGAGCGGCAGGAACGGCAAAATTTTCCGTCATGACAACTTCTGGCGCGGGCCGCGCGGCAGGTACACTAACCGAAACGAGGATCAGCGACCATGAGTATCTGGTTCCAGCAGTTCAGCATCGACGAGGTCCGGTCACTGCAGCGCGACACGATGGACGTGCACTTGGGCATCGAGTTTGTCCGCATCGGTCCGGATCACCTGGAGGCCCGGATGCCGGTGGACAAGCGCACGATGCAGCCGCACGGCATCCTGCACGGCGGCGCCTCGGTGGCACTCGCGGAAACGCTCGGCAGTGTCGGCGGCTCCATGGTCGTGGACCTGGCGCGTTACCTGGTCGTCGGGCAGGAAATCAACGCGAATCACCTGCGCCCGGCGCGCGAAGGCCATGTTCATGGCCACGCACGCCCGATACATCTCGGCCGGCGCAGCCAGGTCTGGGCCATCGAGATCGTGGATGACGGCCAGCGACTGGTCTGCGTCTCACGCCTGACCCTTGCGGTCATCGAGCGCCTGCCGCGTTGAGGCTGGCCTATACTGCCACGATGCGCGTGACCCGACTTCTGCTACGAATGGCGCCGCCTGTACTCCTGGTGCTAACGGGCTGTGGCCAGACCGGTGCGCTGTACCTGCCCGATGCAGGCGTCGGGACACCGGTCGAAGTCCGGACCCCCGCGACACCCGCGCCGGAGCCTGCGCCCGTATCGAAGCCGGGCGACGAGGAAAAGAAAAGCGACCAACCTCAGGGTCGCTGAGCCATGGCGAAGTCCGGAAAGCTCTGGCTCGTGGACGGCTCGTCCTATCTGTACCGCGCGTTTTACGCGCTGCCGCCATTGTCCAGCTCATCCGGTGAACCGACGGGCGCCGTGCTCGGCGTCCTCAACATGTTGAACCGGATCTTCAAGGAAGATGATCCGGACCTGATCGCCGTCGTCTTCGATGCACCGGGCCGCACCTTTCGCGATGACCTGTTCGAGGAATACAAGGCGCATCGCCCACCGATGCCGGATGAGCTGCGCGCCCAGATAGCGCCGCTGATCGAGGCTATTCCTGCACTCGGGCTGCCGATGCTCCGCATCGCGGGCGTCGAGGCCGACGACGTCATCGGCACGCTCGCCGAGCGTGCCGCGCGCGCAGGCTTCTCGGTCATCATTTCGACGGGCGACAAGGACATGGCCCAGCTCGTCAATGACCAGATCACGCTGGTCAATACGATGTTCGAGACGAAGCTCGACCGCGAGGGCGTCAAGGCGAAGTTCGATGTGTTTCCCGAGCAGATCGTGGATTACCTCGCGCTCGTCGGCGACAGCTCGGACAACATCCCCGGCGTGCCGAAAGTGGGGCCCAAGACCGCCGCGAAATGGCTCAACGAGTACAAGGACCTCGATACGATCATCGCGCACGCCGGCGATATCCAGGGCAAAGTCGGCGAAAGCCTGCGCGGGAATCTCGATACGCTCGAATTGTCCCGCAAGCTCGCGACCATCCGTCGCGACGTGAAGCTCGACCTCGAGCCCGCCGACCTCACACGCAAGGCACCCGATGTCGCGGCGCTGACGCCGCTTTACCAGCGCCTCGAACTCAATTCGCTACTACGCCAACTGACCGGCTCCGTACCGCAAGCGACGGCGGGCCGGGCCCCGGCGAGCGAGCGCGTAAGTTCCGGCGGCGCGAGCGAGCCGGGGGCCCGGCCGCCGGCGCCGTCGCGCCATTACGAAACGATCACCACGCTTGAGCAGCTGAAATCCTGGCTCGACCAGCTGCAGAACGCGTCACTCTTCGCCTTCGACACCGAGACCACCAGCCTCGATTACATGCAGGCCGAAATCGTCGGTGTCTCGTTCTGCATCGAGCCGGGTATCGCCGCCTACCTGCCCCTCGCGCATGACTACCCCGGCGCCCCGGACCAGCTCGATCGCAGGAAGACGCTCACGAAGCTGAAGCCGCTCCTGGAAGACACCAACCGGCATAAAGTCGGGCATCACCTGAAATACGACGCGCATGTATTGCTGAATCACGGCATTGCCCTGGCAGGGATGCGTTACGACTCGATGCTGGAATCCTACGTGCTGAATTCGACCGCGACGCGCCACGACATGGATTCCTGCGCGAAGCATTACCTGGGCATCGACACGATCAAGTACGAGGATGTCGCGGGCAAGGGCGCGACGCAGATCACTTTCAACCAGGTGGCACTTGAGCAGGCATCCGAATATGCGGCCGAGGATGCCGACGTGACGCTGCAGCTGCATCGCGTGCTGCACGGGGAGCTCGCAAAGCTGCCGCCGCTGCTGAAGCTATACGAAGAGATCGAGCAGCCGCTCGTACCGGTGCTGCTCGACATGGAGCACCGCGGTGCGCTCGTGGACCGTGAACTGTTGCGCATACAGAGCGGCGAACTTGCAAAACGGCTCTTCGAACTCGAGGCCGATGCGCACAAGTCCGCGGGCCAGCCATTCAACCTCGACTCACCAAAGCAGCTGCAGGAAATCCTGTTCAACAAGCTCGGGCTGCCGGCGATGCGCAAAACCCGCACCGGCCAGCCCTCAACGGCCGAAGACGTGCTCGAGGAGCTTGCCGACAAATACCTGCTGCCGAGGATCATCCTCGAGTATCGCGGCCTCGCGAAGTTGCGCTCGACCTATACTGAAAAGCTGCCGGAACAGATCGACGAGAAGACCGGCCGGGTGCACACCTCGTATCATCAGGCGGTCGCAGTGACGGGCCGGCTTTCGTCCAGCGACCCGAATCTCCAGAACATCCCGATCCGCACGCCCGAGGGCCGGCGCATAAGGCAGGCCTTTATCGCACCCAGGGGCTACGTGCTGCTGGCCGCCGATTATTCGCAGATCGAGCTGCGGATCATGGCGCACCTGTCGGGCGATGAGAGCCTGAGGCGCGCCTTCGAAGCCGAGGGTGATATCCATCGCGCGACCGCGGCCGAAGTTTTCGGCGTCGAGCCCTCTGCCGTCACCGCCAATCAGCGCCGCGCGGCCAAGGCGATCAACTTCGGCCTGATCTACGGCATGTCGGCATTCGGCCTGGCGCGCCAGCTCGGTATCGAGCGCCACGCAGCGCAGGAATACGTCGGCCGCTACTTCGGCCGCTACCCCGGCGTGCGTGAGTACATGGAGCGCACCCGCGCGCTCGCGCGCTCGCAGGGTTTCGTCGAAACGATTTTTGGCAGACGGCTCTACCTGCCCGACATCAACTCGCGCGATCGTCAGGCGCAGCAGTACGCCGAGCGCAGCGCCATCAATGCGCCGATGCAGGGCACGGCCGCCGACATCATCAAGCGCGCGATGATCAATGTGCACAAATGGCTCGCGGCCAAGTCAGTGCCCGCTCATCTCGTGATGCAGGTTCACGACGAGCTGGTGCTGGAAGTCGCAGAATCGGCAGTCGAAAAGGTGCGCCGCGAAGTCGTGTCGATCATGAGCGGCGCGGCGGAACTATCCGTAGCCATCAAGGTGGCTACGGGCACCGGAAAGAACTGGGATGAGGCTCACTAGAAACCCCAGCCGAATCAAAGCCGTGCAACGGCGGTCCGGGCGAACCAACGGCCGGAACTTTTTTCTCAATCCTTCTCTCTAATGTTTCGAGCGCCGTGAGACGCTCCCCGCTCCCCTCCCTGAGCGGGTTGCCCGGATTGCATCCCCAAGCCGGGTCTGTATGCCCGGCGGTCCCTCGGGATCGCCGGGCGTTTTTATCAGCTGACGCGGGAACTGTCGATCCGCAACGGGCGCCGCGCCAACATCGCATCCAGGGCACCACGAGCCGCGTTCACTTCCGCGCCGGTCACGGCAGAGAATAGTTGCGCCGTCGCCCGGTCCGCGAGCAAGGCACGGGTCTTCTTCAGCAACTCGCGGGCCTCGTTGCGGGTGAGCTTGTCGGCCTTGGACAGCAGCACATGCACCGGGCGGCCGCGCGCAGAGGCGTATTCGAGCATGACGTTGTCGCTGTCGGCAAACCCGCGCCGCGCGTCCACGATGACGAACAGCCCCGCCAAAGACTCCCGCACCTCGAAAAACGCCTTCATCAGCCGGCCCCAGTGCGCGCGCATCGCGGGCGGCACCTGGGCATAGCCATAGCCGGGCAGGTCGACGAGGCGCAGGCCAGGCGTAAGCTCGAAGAAATTGACCAGTTGCGTGCGGCCAGGTGTCTTGCTGGTACGGGCCAGGTCGCGGCGCTGGACGATGGCATTGATCGCGCTCGACTTGCCGCTGTTCGAACGGCCCGCAAATGCGACCTCGGCGCCGGAATCGTCGCCGAAACCGGCCGGCGCATCGGCGCTTATCAGGAATCGTGCCCTGGGGTAGTGAGACATTCGTGGGTGGACGGAAGCACCGGTGGCTTGCGTATAATTCCGGGTTCGTCGGCGGGCAGTCTAACAGCTACCCGGATCACCCGCCCGCGGCCCTGCTGGAGAGATTCGCCGATGAAAATGACGTTTGCCCTGTTGGTTCCCCTGATGCTCCTGTCTGTGTCCGCAACGCCCGCATTGGCCGGCGATGCAGCAGCCGGGGCGCAGAAATCTGCTGTTTGCGGGGCCTGTCACGGCGCCACGGGCAGCAGCATCAACCCGGAATGGCCGAACCTGGCGGGCCAGCACGAAAGCTACATCGTTGCCCAACTCCAGTCGTTCAAGCAGACCACACGCGACAACCCGCTGATGATGCCAAACGCTGCCCTGCTCTCGGACCAGGACATGCAGGACCTGGGAGCGCATTTCGCGAGCCAGACACCGGCAGGGCTCGAGGCCGATCCATCCATCTACAAAATCGGCGAAAAGCTCTATCGGGGCGGCGACTCCGAGCGCAAACTGCCGGCCTGCATCGCCTGCCATGGCCCACAGGGCAGGGGCAACGGGCCAGCAAAGTATCCGGCACTTCGCACACAGCATGCGGTCTACACGTACAACCAGCTCACGGCCTACGCGGAAGGCAGGCGCCGCACGCCGGGCAACGACATCATGCAAGTGGTCGCGGCCAAGCTCACTGACAACGAAATGCGCGCACTAGCCTCCTACACGCAGGGCCTGCGCTGATCCAAAGCCAATAATGAGGATGACACCGATGACGAGGCTCCTGCTTTGCGCGCTCATTGCCATGTGCTCGCTGACCGCCTGCGGAAAGAAAGCTGCTGACGAAACCGCAACGGCGCCGGCGCCTGCAGAGCTGGCTGCGCCGCCCGCATCTGTGCCGGCCTCCGATGCCGAGTCGCTGAAGCCGCCCGCGGAGTTGCAGCAGCCCGCCGGCGAAAACGACGGCGAATCCGTTGAAGAAGGCACGACCACCACGAGCCCAATCGCCGCGGCGGTCGCGGCGAATGCGCCCGCGGTGCCTGCGACAGAACCGCTGCGCTGGAAGAAGGGCGAAAATTACACGGAATTTTCGGTGGCACAGCCGGTCAGCACCGCGCCCGGAAACGTCGAAGTGATCGAAGGCTTCTGGTACGGCTGCCCCCACTGCTTCGAACTCGAGCCAGAACTGGTGGCCTGGGAGCGCAACAAGCCCACCTGGATGCAGTTGAAGCGCCTGCCGGTCATCTTCAATGAAGTCACGCGCGAGGATGCGCGACTGTACTTCACGATCGAGGGGCTCGGTCTCGTCGACAAGCTCCACGCCGAGGTGTTTCGCGAAATCCACGTCCGCGGCCGGCCGCTGACGGTCGTGCGCGGCAATCGTGTGGACCTCGCGGCAACCGAGCAGGCGGCGCGTGAATTCCTGACCTCCCGCGGCGTGTCGGCCGCGGACTTCGAACGCTACTACCGCACGTTTTCGACCGAAAACAAGCTGCGCCAGGCCGAGAATCTGGCGCACCGCTATACGCTCGACCACACGCCAATCGTCGTCGTGCAAGGCAAATACCTGACCGATGTCGGCATGGCAGGGGGACGGAAGGAGCTGATGCAGCTGATCAACGATCTGGCGGCCCGCGAGCACGGCGCAACCTGAGCGGCTGCCGGCATGCTGAACTGCTTCGTTCCAGGCAACCAGGGGCTCGACCGCCTCGATCCGCCACCGGCGGAGATCCCCGAACAATGCGTCTGGGTGGATCTGCTCGAGCCGACGGTGTCCGAGGAACGCGCGGTCGAGCGCTTGCTTGCGATCGACGTGCCCTCGCGCGAAGAAATGCGAGAGATCGAGACCTCGAATCGCCTTTATGAGGAAAACGGCACGCTGTACATGACGGCGACCGTGGTCACGAAGATCGACACGGATCGCCCGGAATCGGCAGCGGTTACGTTCATCCTGTCGCACAACCGCCTGATCACGAACCGCTACGTTGATCCATTGCCATTCCGCCGCTTCATCGCTTACGCGGAGCGCCATCCCGCGGCCGCGACGACGGCACCGGGCATCCTGGCGGGACTCCTCGAATCGATCATCGAGCGCACTGCGGACGTGCTTGAGCGCGTGGGCGTCGGGCTCGACGACCTGTCTGCCAGTGTTTTTGCGCCGGAGTCGAAGACGCCAACCCAGGCGCGCAACCTGCGCGGCGTCATGGAGCGCATCGGCCGCGACGGCGACCTGACCTCCAAGGCGCGCGAAAGCCTGGTGACACTTGCGCGCCAGCTCACGTTCATCCAGCAATCAACCGTGGTGCAGATACCCAATGAACTGCGCGCGCGCTACCGCAGCATGTCGCGCGACGTGCTCGCGCTCGCCGATCACGCGTCGTTCGTCGCGAACAAGTCGAGTTTCATGCTGCAGGCGACGCTCGGCCTGATCAATATCGAGCAGAACAACATCATCAAGATTTTTTCGGTCGCGGCCGCGGTGTTCCTGCCGCCGACCCTGATTGCGAGCATCTACGGCATGAACTTCCATGTCATGCCCGAGCTCGGCTGGCCCTTCGGCTATCCACTCGCGCTCGGGATCATCCTGGTCTCGGCAGTCCTGCCCTACCTCTTCTTCCGCCGTCGCGGCTGGCTTTAAGCTATACAGAATGTTCTGTATAGTTGCCTGATGGGGCGCCCACCGCTAGCCAAGGTCAGCGGCATCACCCACGGCGGCATCACCTACCACTACCCGACCAAGGAAGACCTGCTGCGCGGGCTGCTCGGCTTCATCCGCACCTACACCTCGCAGGATGAGTCGCATCGCCGATTCCTCTGCGGCATGCTCTCTGCCGCAACGCTCGACCCCTCCCTGATGGATTCCTGCCGGCAGGAACTTTCCAGATGTTCTCGATGCCGGCCCCTGCCAGGGCGCGGCTCATTGCCATGATGGAAAGAATCGCCAAGGAAGCCTGAAGCATGATTCCGTCCCAAGACAAGGCGGCCCTCCGCCACTGCAGACTCCCTGTCGCTGCGATGGCGCCCTGCCTGTTGCTGGCCTCCCTGTCGCTCGCAGCCTGCGGCCAGGACCAGCAACGGCAGTTCCCGCCGCCAGATGTCAGCGTCGCGACAGTCGTGCAGCGCACCGTGACGGAATGGGACGACTACAGCGGCCACATCGAGGCCGTCGATTCGGCAGAACTCCGCCCGCGGGTAACTGGGCACCTTCGTCGCATTGATTATCAGGAAGGTGGCATGGTCAAGAAAGGCCAGCTGCTGTTCACGATCGATGACCGCGAGTACCGGGCGGCAGCCGATGCCGCGCGCGCGGATACCAGCCGCGCCGACGCGCGTGTCGCTCTCGCCAAGCAGGAGCTGGCGCGCGCCGAATCGCTGATCGCTGCCCGCGCCGTGTCGCAGGGCGAACTCGACCAGCGGCGCATGGAGGCGCAGCAGGCCGAGGCCGACCTGCAGGCCGCGCACGCCCGGCTGGCGCGGGCGGAACTGGACATGGAATTCACGCGCGTGACGGCGCCATTCGACGGTCGCGCAGGAGCCGCGCTCGTGAAGCCCGGCAATCTCGTGACGCCGAGCGAAACCGTGCTGACGACCCTGGTGTCCGTTGACCCGGTCTACGTCAGCTTCACCGGCGACGAACGCGCGTATCTACGCTACCAGGATCTCGCCCGTGCGGGCAGCCGACAAAGCTCGCGCGACGCGCGCAATCCGGTGCTGGTCGGCCTGGCAAACGAAGAAGGTTTCCCGCACCAGGGCGAGGTGGATTTTGTGGACAACGCGCTGGATCCGACCACCGGCACGATTCGGGCGCGCGCGGTGCTGCCGAATCCGGATGGTGTCTTCACGCCCGGCCTGTTCGCGCGCGTGCGTCTGCTCGGCGCATCGCAGAAGGATGCATTGCTGATCCACGAGCAGGCGGTGCTGACCGACCAGGATCGCCGCTTCGTGTATGTCGCCGGCAAGGGCAATGCCGCCGAGCGGCGTGACGTCAGGCTTGGCCCGCATGTCGAGGGCCTGGTCGTCGTCGAGTCCGGCCTTGCGCCTGGCGACAAGGTGATCGTCAACGGCATGCGCAAGATCTTCTTCCCCGGCCAGCCGGTGAAGCCACGCGATGTGCCGATGGACCAGCCGGACCTTCCGGCACCGCCGCCGCCCGCTGCGGCACCCGCGCCCGCCGCCGGCTGAGACGTCGTGTCGAAGCACACCGATTTTTCGCGGATTTTCATCGACCGCCCGATCCTGGCGACCGTGCTGTCGACGCTGATCCTGGTCTCGGGGCTGATGGCGATCCCGAGCCTGCCGATCAGCGAATACCCGGATGTGGTGCCGCCGTCGGTGCAGGTGACGGCGATCTACCCGGGCGCGAACCCGCGCACCATCGCCGACACCGTCGCCGGTCCGCTCGAAGAGGCGGTCAACGGCGTCGAGAACATGATCTACATGAAATCGACGGCGAGCTCCGACGGCCAGATGGCGCTGACCGTGACATTCAAGGGCGGCACCGACGTCGACCTCGCCGCGGTGCAGGTGCAGAACCGCGTCGCACAGGCGATTCCACGCCTGCCCGAGGCGGTACGCGCGCTCGGCGTCACAACCGTCAAGGCCTCGCCGACCCTGACGATGGTCGTGCACCTGGTTTCGCCGAACAAGACCTACGACGCGCTGTACCTCTCCAATTTCGCCAACCTGCGCATACGCGATGAACTCGCGCGCCTGCCGGGCGTCGGCCAGGCGATCGCCTTCGGCATCGGCAACTACGCGATGCGCATCTGGATCGACCCGGCGCGCGCCGCAGCACGCGGGCTTTCGGCCGGCGACATCGTCAACGCGATCCGTGAACAGAATGTCGAGGTATCCGCCGGCAGCATCGGCAGCCCGCCCACGCCGGCAGGCTCCGTGCTGCAGGTTTCAGTCAACGCGCAGGGCCGGCTGGCATCGCCGGAAGCATTCGGCGAGGTCGTACTGAAGGCGGATGGTGCGGAATTGACGCGGCTGAAGGATGTCGCCCGCATCGAACTCGGCGCCAATAGCTATGCGATCCGCTCGCTGCTCAACAATGAGGATGCGGCAGCCATCGGGATCTTCGAAGCGCCCGGCGCCAACACGATCGAATTGTCCGACGCCATCCGTGGCCGCATGGCCGATCTCGGGCACGGATTCCCCGAGGACGTTCACTGGTCGGTGGTCTACGACCCGACCATGTTCGTCAGGGATTCGATCCGCTCGGTCATCGAGACGCTGCTCGAGGCGATCGCGCTCGTCGTGGTCGTCGTTGTCCTGTTCCTGCAGACCTGGCGCGCCTCGCTGATCCCGCTGATCGCGGTCCCGGTTTCGATTGTCGGCAGCTTCGCCGTACTCTGGCTGCTCGGTTTCTCGATCAACGTGCTGACGCTCTTCGGCCTCGTGCTCGCGATCGGCATCGTCGTGGACGACGCGATCGTCGTGGTCGAGAACGTCGAGCGCCACATCGAGGACGGCATGACGCCGCGCGATGCCGCGCACCAGGCGATGAGCGAGGTGTCGGGACCGATCGTTGCCATTACGCTCGTGCTGTCGTCGGTGTTCGTGCCGCTCGCCTTCCTCGGCGGCGTGACCGGTGAGTTCTACCGCCAGTTTGCGGTGACGATTGCGGCCGCCGTCCTCATCTCGGGCTTCAATTCCCTGACGCTGTCTCCGGCACTCGCCGCGATGCTGCTGCAGCCGCGCGGCGCGAAAAAAGATGCCCTCGGGCGTGCAATCGAGCGCGCCGTCGGCCGGCCATTCGCCGCCTTCAATCGCGTATTCCGTAATTTCGGCAAGCGCTATTCGGGCGGCATCGGCGGCACCATCGCGCGCGCGCCACGACTGCTCGTGATCTATGCCGTGCTCGTGGTCGTGACCGTGATCGGGTTCCGCGCCGTGCCCGGCGGCTACATCCCGTTCCAGGACAAGGAGTACCTGTTCGCGGTGCTGCAGCTGCCGGAGGCGGCGACCATCGACCGCACCGACGCGGTGATGCGCAAGATGGGCGAAATCGCGATGAAAGTGCCGGGCGTCAGGAATGTCGTGCAGTTTCCGGGCCTGAACGCCGTGCACTTCGTCGCAACGCCGAATGTCGGCGTCTTGTTTGCCGGACTCGAGCCGCAGGGCGATCGCGAACTAACGGCGGGCGAGATCGCTGCGCGCATCAACATGGGCTACAGCCGGATCCAGGAGGGGCTCGCCTTCGCACTGCTGCCGCCGCCGGTGCTGGGCCTCGGCAATGCGAACGGACTCGAGTTCTACGTGGAGGACCGCGGCGGCATTGGTTACGGCGACTTGTATACAGAGACCATCGGCCTGGTCGGCGCGCTCGGCGCCACCAAGGGTTTCGACCGGCTCGGAACCTTCACTTCCTACCAGTCCAACGTGCCGCAGCTCGATGCGAGCGTCGACCGGACCAAGGTCAAGCAGTTGGGGCTTTCCCTGACCGACGTGTTCAACACGTTGCAGGTCTACCTTGGCTCGGCCTACGTGAATGACTTCAACCTGTTCGGGCGCACGTATTCCGTCTACGCGCAGGCCGACGCACCGTATCGCGCGACCGTGCAGGACATTGAGGGCCTCAAGGTCCGCAATGACCACGGCGAGATGGTGCCGCTCGGCAGCGTCGTGGACATCAAGCCGAGCTATGGCCCTGACCCGGTAATCCGTTACAACGGCTACGCGGCCGCGGACATGTCGGTCGGCCTGAACCCGGCCGTCCTCTCTTCGAGCGACGCGCTCGTCAAGGTGCAGGCGATGGCGGACCAGATCCTGTCGCGCGGAATGAACATCGAGTGGACCGGCCTCACGTACCAGCAGGTCACGCAGGGCAATGCGGCGCTCCTTGTGTTCCCGCTCTGCGTGCTACTCGTGTACCTGGTGCTGTCGGCACTGTACGAAAGCTGGTCGTTGCCGCTCGCCATCATCCTGATCGTGCCGCTGTGCCTCTTGTCCGCAATCGGCGGCACCTGGCTCGTCAACACGGTCCACGGGCTGTGGCACGCGGTTTCGCCACCAACATTCGCGCCGACATTCCTCGACAACAACATTTTCACCAAGATCGGGCTCGCGGTACTGATCGGGCTCGCCTGCAAGAACGCGATCCTGATCGTGGAGTTCGCGCGCGACCTCGAGGAAGCGGGCAAGAGCATCGTCGATGCCGCGATCGAGGCCTGCCGCCTGCGCCTGCGGCCGATATTGATGACGAGCTTCGCCTTCATCGCGGGCGTCACGCCGCTCGTGTTTGCCTCCGGCGCCGGCGCCGAGGTCCGCTATGTCATGGGCATCACGGTGGTCGCGGGCATGCTGGGCGTGACGTTCTTCGGGCTGTTCTTCACGCCGGTGTTCTACGTCGTGCTGCGCAACCTCGTCGTGCGGCAGCATGAGCGCCGGGTTGCGCGGCTCGCCGTCGACGGCGGCCCATCATGAGCAAGGTCATTTTCGCGGCAGCGATCGTCACGCTGCTCGCCGGCTGCACGGTCGGGCCACGCCATCGGCCGCCGGAAGTCCCGCTGCCCGCAAGTTTCGACCAGGCAAGTGCGGAGGCCGCCCAGCAACCCGCCGGCTCAAAGATGTGGGCCGCATTCGGCAGCTCGGAGCTCGACGCGCTGATTGCGCGTGCGCTCGAGGCCAACACGACCATCGCTCAGGCCGCCGCGCGATTTGCCGAGACACGGGCCTTGAGTGGCTTATCGACTTACAGCTGGTTCCCGACGGTCACAGCCGAAGGTGATCAGGAGAAGAGCCAGTTCAGCGGCCTGGATCCCTTTTCAGAGCAGGGACAGTTCGAAACCTGGCGCGTGGGCTTCGACGCCGTCTGGGAGATCGACCTGTTCGGCAGCCTGCGTAACCAGCAAAAGGCGATAGACCGCCGCGCCGAGGCGGACGCGGCCTCGCTCGCCGATGCGCGCCTTTCCATCGTCGCCGAGACTGCGCAGGTCTGGTTCTCGCTGATCGGCGCGCGCGAGCGACTCGCGCTGCAGCGTCGCCAGCTCGCAAACCTTGAAGAAAACGTCTCGATCCTGCAGGCACGTGTGGACGCCGGCAACTCGACGGCGCTCGATCTCGCGCGATCGGAAACCCAGGCCCGGAGTCTCGCCGCTTCCGTGCCCCAGGCCGAAGCCGATGTCGTGCGCCAGGAACAGCGCCTTGCCGTACTGACCGCCTGGCCGGTCGAGACGCTGCGTTCACAGCTCGTATCAACGACGACGATTCCCGATCTTCCCAAGCTGGTCGCAACCGGTACGCCGGAGCAATGGCTCAAGCGCCGCCCGGATATCCGCTCGGCAGAGCGCCAGCTCGCTGCCGCAACCGCCGATGTTGGCGTTGAAGTCGCGGAGTATTTTCCGAAGCTGGAGCTTCTCGGCAGCTTTGGCTGGACCGGGCAATCACGCGACCAGATCGGCGATAGCGCGGCGGAACGCTGGCGCTATGGGCCATCGCTCAGGTGGAGCTTCCTGAACTTCGGCCGCGTGCACCAGTATGTCAAGGCCGCCGAAGCACGCGCCGACGGTGCGGTCGCGCGCTATCAGGAAACGGTGCTGCGTGCACTCGAGGAGACCGAGAACGCACTCGCAGGCTTCCGCGCAGCCAACCAGTCCGAGGATGAACTGCGCGCAGCCGCAGCTGCCGCCGGAGAGGCTGCAAGACTCTCGCAGATGCGCTACGACGTCGGCGCGAGCGATTACCTCACCCTGCTCGACGCCGAACGCACGATGCTGAATCTCGAAGACCAGCACGTCCGGGCCGCCACCGGTCGCGCCACCGCCCTCGCCGCCCTCTACAAGGCCCTCGCCGGCGATCTTTAAAAAAGTAAAAAGGGGACGCTAAAAAGGGGACGCTACCCTTTTTTTTCCCAAAAAAGGGTAGCGTCCCCTTTTTAGCGTCCCCTTTTTTTAGGGTGCCGGGTCGCAGGTTCGCAGTTCTGGGCTCCAGGAACGCCCGGATTGCCCACCACACGGCGAGCGCGGCCAGCAGGTGCTTGAGGCTGTGGCCGCTCAGGAAGCCGGTCGCGCCGTAGATCGCGGCGTCGAAATATTCGGCGACCTTTGCGAGCGCATAAGCGGCGAGCGTCGCCCACAGCCAGGCAGCGCGCAAACCGCGTCCGCTGAACAGCAGCAGCATCAGCGGGATCAACAGCATCGGCAGGAATTGCACGACCGCATAGGGTCGAAGGTCGCCGCGGCCCTCAAGTTCCGACCAGTACCACCAGGCGATCGTCGCGACGCCCGCAATGACGAGCGGCCACAACAGGATCCGACCCAGACGCTCCGAGACGCGATCCTGGATGACTGCGGAGAACAGCGCCATGAATCCGACGGTCATCGGCAACCGATCCCAGACCAAGGCCGGCGTCGATGGCACCCAGTGGTAATACGCAGAACCAAGACCGACCAGCAAAACGCCGATGCAGAAGACCAGGTATTGGGTTTTCGACGCCTGAACCTGTAACCGCGACTGCCACGCGAGCCCGATCAATCCCACGAACAGGAACGGCAGGTTGGTCGCGACATTCCAGAAGTTCGGGATGCCGAACAGCGCGTCGCTGTCGGCAAACTCGTGATAACCGGGATCCTGCGGTATGCGATCGAGCCAGAAAGCCACGGCGATGGCGGCAGCGCTCACCGCGCCAATGAGCAGGCGCCTGGGCGCCGCTTCGATCACGACGCAGACTCATGAGACAGCCGATGAACAGCACGAGCGTGAGCGCGGCGTGCACCATCGTGAAGCTCAGCAGCCCCGATGCCAGCAGCATTCCAGCCAAAGAATCGATATGCCGGGTGCGAAAAGCAGAATGGCGTCACGTTCGTTCCATGGCCCCATGTGAGAGGCTGCCACAATCTCTTCCTGGAGAATGCATCAATGGGTAGGTCTCAGATTGTGACCCTGGCCGCCGTGTGCGGCTCCATGCTCTTCGCGGGGCCGGCCAGCGCCGCGTCGGACTATCTCCTTGAGATCGACGCCATCAAGGGCGAGACCACGGCGACATCGCCTGCCGGATCCATTGAAGTGTCGTCGTTCTCCTGGGGCGCGAGCCAGGCGTCCGTAGCGCCCCGTGATGCGGCTTCTGGCATGACCACCGGCAAGCGGCAATACAAACCGATGAACGCAGTATCCGGAGAGGAGCGCGTGGCGACCGTCGCAACGCCCGCCGCGGATTCGATCAAGACTTTCAGCCTGACCGTCGCCGAGCCCGGCGACCAGACGGCCGCTTATCTCGTGCGGATGTGCGCGAGCGGCAAGCACATCGCCAATGCCGTACTGACGAGTCGTACAGAACGCTTTGAGCTGACGGATATCATGATTACGTCCTGCGCAGTTACCGGCAACCAGCGCAAGCATGAATTTACGGGTCACGTCACCCTGATGAAGTAGGGCGGCCCTCGCCGCGCAGGAGCTGCACGCCGGTCACGTAGCCGTGCCACATGCGCACGATCATTCACCCCGCTCCATGCTCTTGATCATGCCGTCAATGATCGTCACGACTATCGGGGCCGCCTGGCTGCCGCGATCGTAGGTCCATTTTTCGGTGGTCGACGTACCACGCTTCACGCGGCCACCGCCGGAAGCTGTAGGACCATAGACGTCGATCGTCTCTGAGGTTTTCTGCGTCGGCTCGCCGCACTTCTGCAGCAACTCATCCACCGACATGTCTTCAGAAGCGATCCACTGGCCGCAGCGGAAGTTCTCCGCAGTCACCGATGCGCTGACAAAACAGAGAACCAACAAGATAATGATTTTGCGAGGCATGACACCCTCCAACCAAAGCGCGGATCGGTGCATCTTAGCTCTGGTGGTAACCGGTGGTGGCCAACGTGCCTGCATGGATTCGTATCTCATTGATCCTGGCCGCTTTCCTTGGCTCCTGGCCGCATGGCGAGGCTGCCGAACGCAGCGCCTCGCTTGACGGATACTGGAGCGGCTGGGCAGAGCGCGATGGCGTCAGCAGTCAAGTTGCGCTCCGCCTGATCACTGGTGGTGGCGAACTGACCGGCACCGTCGATTGGCCTGCAATGGGTTACTTCCGCACCGACCTGATCGGCGCCCGGATCGACGGGAGCAACGTCGCGTTCAGCGTCCCATTGCCGGTCGGAGCGCTCAAGCTCCTGGGCGCACTCCAGGCCGATACCATCAATGGGACTCTCGAACCGATAGTCCTGGTTCACGGTGAATGGCAGAGCCTCGGCAAGGGTGGCGCGTTCGAGTTGCGGCGTGTTGCAGAACCGTCTGTGCCCTATGTCATCGAGGAAGCGACATTCCAGAGCGGCGACGCGACGATTGCCGGCTCGATTTTCCTGCCTCTCGACAAGACTCCGCGCCCTGGTGTCGTCTTTGTTGCAGGTTCCGGCGACACGACCCGTGGCGACGGGGCGTTTCTCGCGGATCGCCTGGCACGCGCGGGAATTGCCGCGCTTGTATACGACAAGCGCGGCGCGGGCCGGTCAACAGGCAACTGGCGTCAGGGTGGCTTCGAAGAACTTGCTGCCGATGCGACCGAGGCATTGAAGCTGCTACAGCACCGCCCGGGCATTCAGCAGGGCAGGACCGGTTTCGTTTGCCAGAGCCAGGGTTGCTGGGTCGTGCCGGTTGCGCTTCGCAATGGCGCGCCCGCGCACTTTGCAGTCATGCAGTCCGGGCCGGCGGTATCTGTCGCGGAGGAGGATCTCGACTTTTACAGCGTGACGCTCACTTCACAGGGATTCGGGCCGCTCGAAATCGAAGAGGCTTTTGCATTGGTCAGGATCAGCCACCAGGTCATCCTTGGAAGCGCAACACCCGCGGGTCTCGAGGCGGCAATCGCCAATTGCCAGGACCGCGCCTGGTTCAAGGAATTGGGTTTCTCACCGTCGCCTGTCGACGATCCCGAGCGTGCGTTCGAGCGCCGGACACTTGCCTATGATCCCGCGATCGATATTGACGCGATCCACATTCCGTCACTCTGGATCTATGGCGATGCCGACACGATCATTCCAGTGCAGGCGTCTCTGGACAGAGTGGGACAGGCGAAGTCGTCTCCCCGCCCGGAAATCAAGGTACTGCGTGATGCGGGACACAGCTTCACGGTCGGAAAGTCGACCATCCCCAGACTCGCGGATGAATATCCCGGCCTTGTGATCGAGTGGATCAAGAACCGGCACTGACCGGCGATGCACTAGACCTCCTGACCGACGTCAAAGTCGTCGGCCAGTTGGTACTCACCGTCATCAAATGCCTTGCGAATCTTCAAGGCCTGCTCGAAATGCGATTCCGGGACCAGAACGCGAACGCCGCCAATGGCAGTCGTCAACAACTGATTTGCCTGCACCATATGTGCATCGGCAACGACTGCGGGAACATCATGTGACTCCAGGCAGGCCTTCAACAGGTAGGCATCCGTCGGTTCGAAGAACCGCGCCAGGACCAACAGACTGCCGTGGCCCACATTCGCATTGTCAGGGGTTTCAGTCATTGTTCTGTCAGCGCGCTTCTCACGGGGTTACAACCCGAAAACCAATGTGATGATCACCGTATTCCGGCGGATCCTAAAAGTGACGATACGCCGGACGCCTCGTTCGTCACTGGGTACTTGTCGATCCAGTAGCCCTTGGTGAGGCGGACATCGTGGTGCATTCGAACCTGGCGGGCCGTCGGGGCGGCAAGTGCTGGCGCGGCAACGGGCGCCGAACTCCGGCAGCCAGCCAGAATCGCCAACGCAACAATTATCCATAGGCCTCGCCATTTGCCATACAGATATTGCGGGACCGTGAGCATGTCAGACCGACTCTTCCCACCGCGTCACCGCGGGCCGATCCTGAGACTGGCCGTCGCAATGAAGATCTCGCGGAGAAAGCAGAGCAGACCCGCGAAAAACGTCGACATGGCGCCGATGAACAGGATTGCGACTGGAACGGCGGCATCAAAATGAAGAAATGCCCCGATAAAGAGTGTTGCCACAACTGCGCAGACAAGAAGCGCGGTGATCGTGCAGAACGTGATTGCGAAATTGATGAACTTCGCACGGCGCGAAAATGTCCGGAGGTGCCCATGCGACGAGGCGAGATCGCCTGGCGCCTCGCCTGAAAGCCGTGCTTCAACGGCGCGTGCACGATCCACCACCCGCGCGAGCCGATTCGTCATAACGGCGAGCATTGCGCCAATGCCCGAAAGCAGGAAAACGGGTGCGACCGACAACTGAATGGCATGGCCGACTGTGGCAACGGCGGTTTCAGGTTCCACTGCAACTCCTCGCCTGAACAGGCATCTTCATTCAATCACCACTTCTCTCCGAATGGCCTGGCCTCCACCTCAAATGACCATGCTGATCGATCCTGGGTGCACAGGTGGTAGGCGAGTGCCGCGATCTCTGATGGTTTTACAAAGAATCCTTCGTCCTTGTCTGGCATCCTTTCTCTGGTCGACGGAAGATCAACGACGCCGTCAATGACCAGCAGCGAGACATGAATTCCGAGAGGCCACAGATGCCGTGCCATCGATTCGGCCAATGCTCTCTGAGCCGCTTTGGCGGGAGCAAATGCCGCTGTCCTGGCAGCGCCGCGCCGCGATGCTGTCGCTCCAATAAAGACAATGCTCCCGGCGCCCGACTTCTTCATTGAAGGTATGACCTGTTGCGCGGCGAGAAAGGATCCAAGCGCATTGACCTTCCAGTTATCCTCAAATGCAGTCGCGGTAATTTCCTCGATTGTTCCCCAGGAACCTGCCCCGGCGTTATAGACCAGGACAGAAACATCACCCAATTGATTACGAACCTGCGAGAACGCAGCCTTTACGCGTGCCTCACTCGTCACGTCGCATGCCACTGCGATGGCGCCATCAAGTTGTCCCGCGAGCGCAGACGTGAAATCCAGGTTGCGCGCCAATAGGGCGACCTTGTAGCCAGCCTCGGAGAATCTGCGAGCTATCGCGGCGCCGTTTCCTGGCCCGACGCCCACAACCACGCAAACAGGATTGCTCATTGTCCTAGCCTTGATCGGGATTGCCGCCGGCGGTCGTCAGTTGGGACTTGCCAAGAAGGCCCTCCTCGCGGAGAGCCTTCCACTCTGATTTGGCGCGCCCGGCGGGAGTCGAACCCACGACCTACGGCTTCGGAGACCGTCACTCTATCCAGCTGAGCTACGGGCGCGTTGTCTGGTGCTTGCACCGGCGAGGTTGCCGGCATGCGAACTGGGCGGCGATTTTACCGGCCGCCCCGCTATAATCCTACACTTCAACAGTTTCCCTCGCGAGAGCACGACCTTGCCCAAGCCAGACCGGCATTTCATTAACGTTTTCAGTGCCGTGCTCGGTATCCTGATCGCAATCGCGCTCCTCCTGATCGGCGTTTCGCGACTCGTGGACAGTGGCCCGAAGGGTGCCCGGGACGTCGCCGACCCGCTGATGCAGGCCGAAGCGCACGAACGCATCAAGCCATTTGGCCAGGTGGCCGTCGCGGGAACGGATAATTCTTCAATCGCAATCGAGGCGCCGCCGGCACCCGCGGGCGAAGCACCGGCCGCCGCCGCTGCACCGGCAGATGGCAAGACGACTTATGAAACGGTCTGCGCGGTCTGCCACGGCGCGGGCATCGCAGGCGCACCCAGGGTTGGCGACAAGGCAGCCTGGGCGCCGCGCATCAAGCAGGGCCTCGCAACGCTCGACAAGCACGCGATCGAGGGCTTCCAGGGCGAGATGGGAATGATGCCTGCCAAGGGCGGCCGCCTGGATCTGAGCGATGAACTCGTCAAGGCGACCGTCGCGCACATGGTCTCCCAGAGCCGCTAGCCCGTCGCGATCAGCGGCTCGCGATCGAGCCGCCGGTAGCCGATTGCCTCGGAAAGCTCCGCCACTCCCACTCCTTCCTGCCCACCAAGGTCGGCGATGGTTCGCGCGACGCGCTGCACGCGATGGCAGGCGCGCGCCGACAACCCGAGTCGCCGCGAGGCGCTTTCAAGTAGCCCGTGTTCAGGGATGCCGAGTGCACAGGAACGCTGTAGTTCCGCGACATCGAGCCTGGCATTGAGGGCACCGCGCTGTCCCTGCCGCTCGCGCGCCTTCATGACACGCGCCGCGACCACCGCGCTGCCCTCCGGCGGCTGTGCAGTCGTGCGCAGCACTTCGTAAGGCAACCGCGGCACTTCCACATGCATGTCAACGCGGTCGAGTAACGGCCCTGAAAGCTTCGCCAGATACCGGCGGATCTGCTGCGGCGTGCAGCGGCAACGGCCGTTGGGATCGCCGGCGTAGCCGCAGGGACAGGGATTCATCGCGGCGATCAGCTGGAATCGCGCGGGGAAATGGCCGCGCCAGGCGGCGCGCGCCACGCTGACGCTGCCGGTCTCGAGCGGCTCGCGCAGCGCCTCGAGCACGTCGCGATGGAATTCAGGCAGTTCGTCCAGAAACAGCACGCCGTGATGCGCGAGCGAAATCTCGCCCGGATTGAGCCGCCCACCCCCACCGATCACGGCAGCCGCGGAGGCCCCGTGATGAGGCGCGCGAAATGGCCGCCGCCGCCATTCCGCCACCGGCGGCAGGTCGCGGCCCAGCGAATGCAGCATCGCGCATTCGAGCGCTTCGTGATCATCGAGCGCGGGCAGCAGGCCGGGCAATCGCTGCGCCAGCATGCTCTTGCCGGAGCCCGGTGGACCGATCATCAGGAGGCTATGGCCGCCCGCGGCCGCGACTTCAAGCGCGCGCCTGGCCGCGGCCTGACCGCGTACTTCCGCAAGATCGGGCGCCGCCTGTGCGCAGTCAGGCAATGCACCGCCGCAGGCGAAATCGAGCCCCGCGCCACCGCGCAGTCCATTGCAGACAGATGTCAGGCTCGCAGCGCCGGCAACCGATGCGCCGCGCGCGACGCGCGCTTCATCCGCATTCGACATGGGCACGACCAGCCTTCGGCTGTCGCGTACCGCGTGCACCGCTGCGGCAAGCGCCCCGCGCACCGGGCGCAACTCGCCTGAGAGCGAAAGTTCACCGTAGAACTCAATGCCTTCCAGCGTGCCGAATGGCTGCTGTTCGGAAGCCGCGAGTATCCCGAGCGCGATCGCGAGATCGAAGCGCCCGCCTTCTTTCGGAAGATCCGCAGGCGCCAGGTTGACGGTGATGCGCCCGGCCGGGAATTCATAGCCGCAGTGAGCCAGCGCAGCGCGCACGCGGTCGCGACTCTCGCGCACGGCGACTTCGGCGAGCCCGACCACGGAGAGCTGAGGCAGGCCGGCACCACAGTGCACCTCGACACGCACCAACGGCGCATCGAGCCCGAATTGCGCGCGCGTGAGGACGGTCGCGAGGCTCATCGCGCCCCGCGCGCGTTCGCTACTTCTTTTTCGTGCCCTCGAGCGCGCCGATGCGCGCTTCGAGCTCCTCGAGCCGCTCGCGGCTTCGGCGCAGCACGCCGGACTGGATGTCGAATTCCTGGCGTGTCACGAGATCGAGCTTTGTAAGCCCGCTCTGGAGCACCGCCTTGAAGTTCTGCTCGAGGTCGTTCTTGAGCGCCGTGAGTCCCGGCGGCACGGCGTCGGCCAGGCGGCGAGCGAGATCGTCGAGGGATTTCGGATCGAAGGTCATGGGCCGGCTCCGGGTTGCCGAAAGCTTCGCGGTCGGCGGCGGCAACGTCAAGCGATGCTCCACGAACAGGCAGCGGCCCCCTGAGGCCGCGCCAAGACAGTGCACCGGCGGCTCCAGAGTGTCTTCGGGTAATTTCTAACTCATTGATTCTAAAGAGACTCATCGCTGGCACGAATTCTGCAGAGCAGCTACTGACCCTACCCGGATCCGGTCGCGGGCGAGCCTCCTGAATCTGCCCCGTGCCGACAGATATCGCGCAGCGCACTGGAGGAATGCATGGCAGACAGTGGTGACACGGCGTGGATGATCATGGCGACCGCGCTCGTGCTCCTGATGACCATCCCGGGTCTTGCGCTCTTCTACGCCGGAATGGTGCGCGTCAAGAACGCGCTCTCGGTGTTGATGCAGTGTTTTGCGATCACGGCGCTCGTGTCCGTGCTGTGGATGATCTACGGCTACAGCCTGGCCTTCGACACGACGGGCATGACCGGAGGCGAGGTCAACCTGCATTCCTTCATCGGTGGCTTCGGCAAGGCATTCATGTCGGGCGTTACCGTGGATTCCCTGGTCGCAACCATTCCGGAATCCGTGTTCGCCACTTTCCAGCTCACCTTCGCGATCATCACGCCGGCGCTGATCGTCGGCGCCTTTGCCGAGCGCATGAAATTCTCGGCACTGCTCTTGTTCACCGCGCTCTGGTTCACATTCGTTTACTTGCCAATGACGCACATGGTCTGGAGCGGCGCCGGCGCCTTGATGTGGGACTGGGGCGTGCTTGATTTCGCAGGCGGTACGGTCGTGCACATCAATGCCGGGATTGCGGGGCTCGTGGCGGCGCTCGTGCTGGGCAAGCGCAACGGCTACCCGACAACGGCCATGCCGCCGCATAACCTGCCTTTGACCCTGATTGGCGGTGCACTGCTATGGGTCGGCTGGTTCGGCTTCAATGCCGGTAGCGCTGTCGCAGCGAATGGCACGGCCGGTATGGCGATGCTGGTGACGCAGATCGCAACCGCCGCTGCGGCGCTCGCCTGGATGGGCACGGAATGGGCTGCGCACGGCAAGCCGAGCGCACTCGGCATCGTCACGGGCGCGATCGCAGGTCTCGTCGCAATTACGCCGGCGTCGGGGACGGCTGGGCCGGCGGGTGCGCTGCTGATCGGCGTCGCGTCGGGCGTGCTTTGTTTCTTTGCTGCGGCGCGCCTGAAGCGCGCGCTCGGCTATGACGATTCGCTGGATGTCTTCGGCGTTCACGCGGTGGGCGGCATCGTGGGCGCGATCCTGACCGGCGTTTGCGCGGGATCCCTGGGCGGCGTGGGCCTCCCGGAAGGAGTGACGATCAGCCAGCAGGTCTGGGTGCAGACCAGGAGCGTGCTTTTCACCCTCGCCTTCAGCGGGATCGCGACATTCATCATCCTGAAGCTTCTGGATGCGACCATCGGCCTGCGCGTCACCCGCGAACAGGAAGTCGAGGGCCTCGACCTCGCGCTGCACGACGAACGTGCCTACAACAGCTAGGCCCGGGCCCCTCCCACCCGGGAACCGGCCCGCCCCCGGCGGGTCCGAAGGCGTACCGGACCCCGGGTACTGTCCGCTACACTCCCCCGCAGGAGCCCGCTCATGAAGATGGTTACCGCCATCATCAAGCCTTATAAGGTCGACGAGGTCCGCGCCGCCCTCGCGGAGGTCGGGGTGCAGGGCGTCACTGTGACGGAGGTCAAGGGTTTCGGGCGCCAGAAAGGCCACACTGAACTGTATCGGGGGGCGGAATATGTCGTGGATTTCCTCCCCAAGGTGCGGATCGAGATTGCGGTCGAGGATGGGCGCGTGGACGCGGTGATCGATGCGATCGTGGCCTCCGCCCGGACCGGCAAGATCGGCGATGGCAAGATATTCGTGACCGGGCTCGGCAGCGTGGTGCGCATCCGCACCGGCGAGCTTGATGAAAAGGCGCTGTGACGAATCAGCGCCGCGGCCTGGAGGTCAACATGTTGCAGAAGATACTGGTGACATTGCTGATGGCGGGCTTCACGGTCATTGCCTCGGCGGACACCGTTTATAAGTGGGTCGACTCGCGCGGCCTGATCTATTACACGGACCTGCCCCCGACCCAGGCCGACGCCAAAATCCTCGGCATCTTCCATCGGGAGTCCGGGGTCCCGGATGACGAGCAAGCAGGCGAAGAAGGCGGCGGCGGCAACGCGCCTGCGACACAGCCTCCCGGCAACAAATCCGCCGAGCCGTCGATCGATCGCGAGGCAATGGCCGCCGTGGAGGCCGATGTCGCCAATGAGAAAGTGAAGCAGTGCAAGGAAGCCAAGGAGCGCTACCAGAACTACATCGAGTCGCAGCGCCTGTTCCGCGAGACTCCGGACGGCAAGCGCGAGTACCTGACGGATGCGCAGTTGACCGAAACCCGGGTCAAGGCCAAGCAGTCGGTCGCCGAGTACTGCGACCAGCCTGAATAAAGCGGCGGCACGCCGCGATCGGGCACAATGGGGCCAGCCATGAACGTCGGCTTCATCGGTCTGGGCGCCATGGGCCAGCACATGGCCCGCAATCTGCATCGTGCCGGATTCCTCACTGGCGTCTGGAACCGCACCACTTCCAGTTCTGAAGCGCTTGCCGCCGAAATCGGTTGTCGCGCCTTTGCCACACCCGCCGCACTTGCCGCCGGATGCGAGTTCATCTTCACCTGTGTTTCCGCCGATGACGACCTGCTATCGGTCGTCGAAGCGCTGCTGCCCGGCCTGCACAAGGAAACGATCGTGATCGACTGCTCGACAGTCGCCGCGGATACGGCACGCAAGGCCGCCGCGCGTCTTGCGACTGTGGGCGCGGCCTTGCTCGATTGCCCTGTCAGTGGCGGCGTCGAAGGTGCGAAGAATGCGACCCTCGCCATCATGTGCGGTGGAGAGCCTGCGATCTTTGAACGCGCGCGGCCGGTGCTGGCCGCCCTCGGCAAGACGGTCGCGCTCCTCGGCCCGACCGGTGCCGGCCAGGCAACCAAGGCGACAAATCAGATTCTCTGCGCGGGCGTCATACAAGCCGTGGCCGAGGCGATGGCATTCGCCCAGGCCGAGGGCCTGCCGCTCGAGCAGGTGATCGAGGTGCTCGGCAAGGGCGCGGGATCGAGCTGGTATTTCGTGCAGCGGGCGCCATTCATGGCACGCGGCGAGTATCCGGCCGGTTTTCGCGTGCGGCTGCACGACAAGGACCTGCGCATCTGCCGCGACATGGCCGCGCGGCACGGCGCCACGCTTCCGGTGGTCGAGAGCACACTCGCCGACTACAAGCGCCTGCTCGAGACCGGACACGGCGATGAGGACATTTCGACGATATTCCGGTTGAAGAAACCGCTGTTCGCGGCCGGGGAATGAGCCGATGAGTGCCGCCCGTCGCGAACTCCCGGGTTTCTACCTGCCCGATTTCTGCGCGGCGCAAAGTGTACTGGCCGTCGTCCTGATTGCGGAACTGGTGGCGCTCTTCCTGACGCTCGCACGTGTTGGCATCTCCGAGCTGTTCTGGACCGACCTCGCCCGCACCTCACTTTTCCTGCTGTGGGCCGGGCTCGGCACGGCCGCAGCACTCTGCGCCGCCCGCGGCGCCCTATCGCGACTCGACGTGCTGCGCGGCTCGTTGTTGGCGCTACTGCTGATTCTTGGCGTCACCGCAGTCGTCACCGAGGGCGCCTGGTGGCTTGCCGCCTCGGCGAGCCGGCTGCTCGGGGTTGAAATGGACCCGTTCAGCGCCGATCATTTTGAGTTCCTGCTGCGAAATCTCGCGGTCTGCACGATCGCCGGGGGTTTGGCGCTTCGCTATTTCTATGTCTCACAGCAATGGCGGCTCAATGTCGAAGCCGAGGCGCAGAGCCGCGTGCGCGCCTTGCAGGCACGCATCCGCCCGCATTTCCTGTTCAACAGCATGAATACCATCGCCTCGCTGACGCGCACCAACCCGCGCGTCGCCGAGCAGGCGATCGCGGATCTCTCGGATCTTTTCCGGGCGTCGTTGCGCGAGCATCGCGAGCGCATCCCGCTCGGCAGCGAGATCGAGATTGCACGTGCTTACGAGCGCATCGAACGGCTGCGACTCGGCGACCGGCTGCGCGTGGACTGGCAGTTGGACACGCTTCCGATGGACACGCCGGTGCCCGCACTGTTCCTTCAACCGCTGTTGGAAAATGCCGTGTACCACGGCATCGAGCCGATGGACAAGGGCGGGACCATCCGGGTGACCGGCCGTCGCGAGGGCTCGACAGCGGTACTGTCGATTGAAAACCCGATTGCGGCCAGGCTGGTTGCACGCCGTCCCGGCCATAACGTTGGCCTCGACAATGTGCGCCAGCGCCTGAGCCTCATGTTTCATGGCGAAACGGACCTGGAGGTCATCGAAAGCCCCGAGCGCTTCATCGTCACGCTGCGTTTTCCGATCGGTAAGCCTGTCGCATGAAGCTGCGCGTGCTGGTGGTGGATGACGAGCCGCTCGCGCGCGAACGCCTGGCGCATCTTGTCGAAGAAATGCCGGATGCCGAGCTTGCAGGCATTGCGGCATCGGGCGAACAGGCGCTGCTGCTCGCGGGCTCCCTTCGCCCCCAGGTGATCCTGCTCGACATCCGCATGCCCGGCATGGGTGGCCTTGAGGCCGCGCGTCACCTTGCGCGCCTGCCCGAGCGGCCCGCGGTGATCTTCACGACCGCGTTCGACGAGCACGCGCTCGCGGCCTTCGAGGTCCAGGCAGCGGGTTATCTGGTGAAGCCGGTGCGGATGGAGAAACTCCAGGAAGCGCTCGCCCGCGCCCGTCAGCCGACCCGCGCGCAACTCATGCGCATTGCCGACGGCGCCGGCGGCGGACCGCGCACCCGCATCGCGGTGCGCGCCCGCGATGAATTGAAGCTCATCCCGGTCGAGACCATCCTATGCTTCATCGCCGAGCAGAAATACACGACGCTCCGGCACACCGCCGGCGAGGAGCTGATCGAGGAGCCGCTGAAGGAGCTGGAAGACGAATTCGCGGCGAGCTTCGTGCGCGTGCACCGCAATTCGCTGGTCGCCCTCGCCCACATCGAAGGGCTGGAAAAAGATGCCGAAGGACATCAAGTCGTGCGGCTGAGGAATGGTGCCGGGACACTGGCGGTCAGCCGGAGACTTTCAGCGGACGTTTCCAGGAAACTCAAGGGATAAGTTGGTCCGGACCAGGATGCGGTGGCTTGATGGCTCCGGTCCGATAGGCGATCTCCAGCATCTCGATCAGCCATGCCAGCCGTTCGGCCGGCGTGCGCCGCAAGAATGCCCATTGGCGCAATGCTTCGGCGTCATCGAAAGATCCCCAGGAGGGAGGCGGCATGTCCGAGACCTTGTTCATACATCGCTCGAGCGCGACAAGATCGCCCGTAGGCGCTCAATATCCGCGAAGTCCTGCGGACGACCCGCGATCTCCTTGAGCTGAATCAGATGGGGAATCGATGCGACCCGGATTGCCAGGATCCCGGATATCTTTATCGTAACGGTGTCACGCCATAATTCCTCAAACGGGATCACGGACTCCGTAAACAGATCGATCGTCGGGCGTGCGCCAGTCGTATCCCAAAGACTGAACACCTGCATCCCGCGTTCCTGCCGCCAGGCCGCCCGCGTTGCGGGATCCGCGAACAGCCGGGCGTCGACTGGTGCCACAGGGCGATAACCGGCTGCGAGTAATGTCGCGATAAGATCGCCAGCCGCTTCCGGTGCCAGATCGACAGCCAGATCTATATCAGCAGTGAGTCGGTCAACACCATGCAGCACGAGCGCAAGACCGCCGACAACGACGTAACGGAGCTTGCGGGCCTCCAAAGCAGCAAACAGGCCGTGAAAGTCTGTCGGCATGTCAAGTCTGCGCTGCGCCGACGAAGACGCTACGCCGTGGCTGCATCATCCCTTTGTCTCAATCCTCTCCAGCTCCTCATCGTGAATGCGCCGATCCCGGCAACAAACAACAGGGCCACCGCGAGTCCGCCGATCAACGGCAGGTGACGCGCGACTGAGAGCACGACGAGTGCGAGCAGCAGGAACAACACGCGCCAGCCCAGCGATCTGATCCGATCGCCGCCGAGGCGCTCGAGCGCCAGGTCGCCGACAAATAGCGCCGCTATCACGTAGCCGAGCATCAGCAGCACGATGTAGCCGAACATCATCATCAGCGCTAGCGGGATGCCGATCACGGTGATCATCAGGATTACGGCCGCGAATGGCACGCCGATCAGCATCACGCAACCGACACCGGCACTTTGCCACCATTCGCTGCGTATCGTCGCGGCGGCCTCGCGGCTGAATGCCGGCAGGCCGAGAATCATCAGCGCGCCGAGCAGGACGACGCCGAGCGAGAACAAGGCGCCACCGACATGCGAGGCGCCACGACCGACCTTCTTGAGCCAGCCATGATCATTGGCGTCGCGTTCCTCGATGCCCTTTGCGACCTGCGCCTTCGGGTCGATGACGAATGTGCCGCCGCTCTTGTACTCGAGCCGGCCCGCGACACGTGCGTCAGGTCCGATACGGATGTCCTCTCCGGCAATCCGGAGATCGCCGCCGATGACGCCGTTGATGACGATGGATTCGCCGTAGACTTCGAGGTCCTCGCCGACATCGCCCTCCACCTCGACACTGCCGCCCGCGAGCGACACATCCTTGCGGAGCCTGGCGCCACGCTCAACGCGGATCTTGCCACCGGCCGCGCGCACAGTGCCTTCGACTTCGCCCTCGATTTGCAGGTCGCCGCCGGCCGCGTACAGATTGCGCCCGATCGAGCCCGTGACGTCCACTTCACCGCCGGTCACGAAGGCGCTGCCGCCGACACGATCATC
>Ga0315278_10000376_pt1 | contig 39539 bp, 36 predicted proteins | sample YL17G06_0_MG_FD_203880 | JGI IMG/M metagenome (GOLD analysis project Ga0315278, IMG submission 203880) | Sediment microbial communities from Yellowstone Lake, YNP, Wyoming, USA - YL17G06_0 | ecosystem: Environmental > Aquatic > Freshwater > Lake > Sediment | place: USA: Wyoming | collected... | reverse complement strand
TCACCCCGAAGCTGGCCCGTGACTCCCGCGTCACGCTCACGCAGATGATGGAGGTCACCGACGCCAACTTCGCGGGCAACGTGCACGGCGGGGCGATCATGCGCCTGGTGGACACGGCGGCGGGATTGGCGGCGATCAAGCATGCAGGCCGCCTCGCGGTGACCGTTGCCATCGACGAGATGACGTTCATCGAGCCGGTGCACATCGGCGACGTGGTGACCCTTCGCGCCAGCGTGAACGACGTCGGGACCAGTTCGATGGAGTGCGGTGTGCGTGTGGAGGCGATGAACCCCGTGACAGGACGGGAGGTCCACGCCAACAGCGCGTACCTGGTGTTCGTGGCCATCGACGAGGAAGGGCACCCCCGGCCGGTCCCGCCGCTGCTCACCGAGTCCGAAACGGAGCTCCGGCGCCAGCACGAAGCCAAGCTGCGTCGCGCGGCTCGCCTCGCGCACAAGTCGGCCGTTCAGGCCTCCCGAGCCGCCGAAGTGGCCTCCTCCAGCACCTCCGCCGAGGCCGACCTCACCGACTAGGTGTCAGTCCCCTTCACGGATCGTGAGGCGTGCGTGACGCGTGGGAGGATGCAGGGAGGACAACGCATCCGCATCGTGCAGGAAGGACGAAGGAGCAGATGACGACGGATCTCGCAGGCGCTCGTGCGCGGTTGGACACGGCCGACGGGAGGCTGGGTTTCTACCGGATCGGGTGGCTCGCAGATCGGGGAGCGCTCGACCTCAGCTTCCTTCCGCACACCGTCAAGATCCTGCTCGAGAACCTCCTTCGTCGCGCCGGTACGCGTGACGTCACGCCCGAGGATGTCCTCTCCCTCGCCGCGTGGCCCGGACCCATCGGGGATGTCGCCTTCATGCCGGGCCGGGTCCTGATGCAGGACTTCACGGGGGTCCCGGCGGTCGTCGACCTGGCCGGGATGCGCAGCGCCGTGGCACGCGAGGGTGGGGACCCGGCCCGGGTCAACCCCGCGATCCCCGTCGACCTGGTGATCGATCACAGCGTGCAGGTGGATCTGTTCCGTACGCCCGAGGCCTACGCACGCAACATCGAGTTCGAGTACCGCCGAAACGGCGAGCGCTACGCGCTGCTGCGCTGGGCGCAGCAGGCGTTCGACGGCCTCCGGGTCGTCCCCCCCGGTGCCGGCATCTGTCACCAGGTGAACCTCGAGCACCTCGGGCAGGTCGTGAGCGTTCGTGACGGCATCGCGTTGCCCGACACCGTGGTCGGCACCGACTCCCACACCACCATGATCAACGGGCTCGGGATCCTGGGATGGGGCGTGGGCGGGATCGAGGCTGAAGCCGCGATGCTCGGACAGCCGATGTTCCTGCCACAGCCTGTGGTGGTCGGCGTCCGTGTGCAGGGAGCCCTGCCCGCGGGCACCACCGCCACGGACCTCGTGTTGACCCTTACCCAGATGCTTCGTGCTCACGGCGTGGTGGGTAAGTACGTCGAGTTCTTCGGCGACGGCTTGTCCACCCTTTCCACCGCCGACCGCGCCACACTCTCGAACATGTGTCCGGAGTACGGCGCCACAGCGGCGTACTTCCCGGTCGACGCTGAGACCCTGCGCTACCTCGCGTTCACGGGCCGAGGCGAACGGGTGGATCTGGTGCAGCGATTCACCGATGCCCAGGGGCTCTTCCGCCGAGACGGCGACCCGGAGCCCGTCTTCACGGAGGTGCTCGACCTGGACCTGGCGTCCGTGGTGCCCTCGCTCGCCGGGCCGAAGCGGCCGCAGGATCGGGTTCCGCTCCCGCAGGTGTGGGATTCCTTCGTTGCCGCCTTCCGCGACCACGCCGAACCGGACCCGAAAGCGGCCGAGATCGGCCGGTTCATGGCCGAGGGCGGTACCACGCGGCAAGACATCCTCCCCGGCGGCGAGGGGTTCGGCCCAGAGGCGGCGTCGGCTCGCGAGGATGAGGTGGGGCACGGGTCCGTCGTGATCGCCGCCATCACGTCGTGCACCAACACCTCGAATCCCTCGGTGATGGTGGCGGCAGGCCTGCTCGCGAAGAACGCGATCGCGGCGGGGTTGGGGGTGAAGCCCTGGGTTAAGACATCGCTCGCCCCCGGGTCCCGGGTGGTCACGGACTACCTGGATCGAGCCGGGCTCACCCCGTATCTCGACGAGCTCGGATTCGCGCTCGTGGGTTACGGGTGCACCACCTGCATCGGGAACTCCGGGCCGTTGATCGAAGCGGTCGGCGCCGCGGTGGACGAGGGCGACCTCAACGTGGTGGCCGTGCTATCCGGCAACCGGAACTTCGAAGGCCGCGTGCATCCACAGGTGCGGGCCGCCTACCTCGCGTCGCCGCCACTGTGTGTGGCCTACGCCCTCGCAGGGCGCGTCGACCTCGATCTCACGGTCGATCCGCTCGGTGAGGGCGCACGAGGTCCCGTGTACCTGCGGGACCTGTGGCCGGACGCTGAGGAGGTCGCCGAAGCGGTGGCGGGCTCACTCACGAGCTCCCAGTTCGAGGAGCGGTACGCGCAGGTGTGGGACGGCGACGCCCACTGGCGGGAACTGCCCGCGCCCACAGGCCCGATGTACGCGTGGGACCCTGCGTCGACCTACGTCCAGGAGCCGCCGTTCTTCGCGGATCTCGGGGCCGAGGCCACGGTGGGCGATATCACGTTCGCGCGCGTGTTGGTGATGGTGGGGGACTCCATCACGACGGATCACATCTCGCCGGCGGGTGCCATCAAGGTGGATGCACCCGCCGGCCGCTACCTCCAGGAGCTCGGTGTGGAACCGGTCGACTTCAACTCCTACGGGGCGAGGCGGGGCAACCATCAGGTGATGATGCGGGGCACCTTCGCGAACATCCGATTGCGCAACGAGCTCGCACCGGGCACGGAAGGCTCGTTCACCACCTACCTTCCCACGGGCGAGGTCACGAGCATCTTCGAGGCGTCCGAGCGGTACGCGGCGGATGCGATCCCGCTCGCGATCCTCGCCGGCAAGGAGTATGGGAGCGGGTCGAGCAGGGACTGGGCCGCGAAGGGGCCGGGGCTGCTGGGCATACGTTTCGTTATCGCGGAGAGCTACGAACGGATCCATCGATCCAACCTGGTGGGGATGGGGGTCCTGCCGCTGCAGTACCTTCCGGGAGATTCGGCTGCGGCCCTGGGGCTCAGCGGCCGAGAGACGTTGTCCGTCCGGGGGCTCGCCGATGGCATGACGCCGGGCCAGGAGGCTACCGTCGAGGTCACACGCGAGGACGGATCGGTCGCCACGTTCCCCGTAACGGTGCGGGTGGACGCGCCCGCCGAGGTGGAGTACTACGTCCGCGGCGGCATCCTACGGATGGTGCTGGAACAGATGCTCGGCGGGTAGGAAGCGCGGATCACGGGCATGGATCGAGGGCGGGGCCTGAGGTCCCGCCCTCGGTGTTCGACGTGAACGGCGCGATCAGGTGAGGATCGGGTGCCGCTTCACGAATCCCACGCGCTCCCAAGCCTTCCCGAGGCCCAGGTAGCGACCGGCGCCGATGAACGCGATCCCGATCAGCACGACGAACTGGATCACGTGCTGGTCGACGAAGGGGTTGTGCTCGGGCCAGATCGCCGTGGCGGCGAAGAAGATGACCATCCAGGCAGCGCCACCGATCGCGGCGAGCCGGGTGAAGATCCCCAGCAGCAACGCCGTGCCGATCAGCAGCATCGAGAGCATGAACACCCAGTCGATCCACGCCGAAGCCGTGGGGCCGGTTGCGCCCATCTGGTACCCGGTCACCGACTGGATGAAGCCCTTGAAAGGCCCCTTCACAGCGAAGCCCAGGACACCGGCGGTGGGGGAGCCACCGTTGATCCAGGCGTCGGAACCGTTGAAGACGATCACACCGGTCTCAACGTCGCGTCCGGTGGAGAACCCCAGCCCGAACGCCTTGTCGAGGAACGCCCACAGGAACGTCCACCCCATGAGCAGCCGCAGCACCCCCCATACGTAGTTCATCACGCGGGTCTGATGCACGGCTTCGGGAACCTGCAGAACCCGATCCGTTCCCTTGCCCGTCTGCTCCATCGTCGCCATCTTGCCCACCTCCTGTTCGTCTCTGTCTGCAGTCTTCCTTGCGAATAGGCGCGAGGTAGGTGCCGCCCGACCCGTGTCGGGGGGGACCTTCGGACGGCGGGTTCGGGAGGCGGCTACTCCTGGATCGTGCCGGGCATCGTGGTGTGCCGCGCGAGGTACGCGGCGGCCTCAGCGCGGCGCGCAACCTCCAGCTTCGACAGGATGGACGATACGTAGTTCTTCACGGTCTTCTCCGCGAGGTTGAGCTCGTCGCCGATCTGTTTGTTCGTCCTGCCGTCTGCCACGGCGGTGAGGATGCGTTCCTCCTGGGGAGAGAGCCGCGCGAGCTTCTCGTCCTGCATCAGATGCTTGCCTTTACGGAGGCGGTCGAGGACCGCGCTGGTCACGCTGGGATCAAGCAGGGAGTCACCCGCCCCCACCGCGCGGATCGCCCGTAGGAGGTCGCCCGACTTCACCTGCTTGAGCACGTAGCCGGAGGCTCCCGCCATGATGGAGGCGAAGAGCGCCTCGTCGTCGGCGAACGAGGTGAGCATCAGGACCCTCGTGTCTGCATGCCGAGCGCGGATCTCGCGGGTGGCCTCGATGCCGCTGCCGTCGGACAGCCGGACGTCCATCACGACGACATCGGGGCGGGTGCGGTTCGCCTCGTCGACGGCTTCCCTGACGGACCCGGCCTCGGCGGTGACGACGATATCGTCCTCGCCCTGCAACATCGCACGTATGCCGTCGCGCACGATCTCGTGATCGTCGACGAGCATCACCCGCAGCGGCGGCGCCTTGGTCATCAGCGCCATCCTAGTGGCTCTGCGCGCGGGCTAGTGGGTGGCCTTGTCCGCCTCGGCCAGGATGACGGCGTTGCCCACGCGGTCCAAGAAGTCCTTCAGGGTGGCCTCCGCCACCCGGAACAGCACGGCCCGATCGAGCGCGCGACCCACCGCACCCAGCGGCGGATCGTAGCGCGCGCTCATCGCGAGCTGGGTCCGCTGGCCGATCGGCGCGATCTCGAGGTCGGCCTCCAGCGAAGGGAAGAGGCCACTCGCTCCCGCCGCGCTCCACCGCATCGGCAGCACCGTCTTCGACGGCATCTTGATCGGCGTTCCGAACTCCAAGGCCACCTGTCGTTCGACACGAACCTCCCCGCCGAAGCCCACCTCAGCGAGGAGGTCGTCGCCCCGTCGGTTCGCCTTGCCGGCGAGGCCGGGCACCCAGGACTGTGGATCGTTCAGGAGCGCGCGCTCGACGATCCTCGCGTCGAGCGGAAGTTCAACGAAGTACCGGGCGAACATGCCCATGAGTGTCGGCGGCCCGCGCGCGCTCCCTCAGGGCTCATGGTCCCATGAAGGCTGGGACTTCCGACCCCCCGACGCCCCGATCTTCTCGGAGAGACTCTCCCTTCGAGCGGCCACGACGGCGTGGGTGATGACGTTTTCGGATACGGGAAGGGAGCGAACCCGATGGGCATGGTCCGCAAGGGGATACTGGTTCTGGTTGTGGTGGTGGCCGCGGTTGCTGCCGCTTGCACGGGCGGGAGCGGGTCGGGATCAGGCGGCGGCGGCGAGCAGGCAGCGGCCGCGCCGGCCAGCGTGGCGGTCACCCTCTCGGACTTCAAGATCGAGCCCGCGAACATCCAGGTGCCGACGGATCAACCCGTCACGTTCGCGATCACGAACGCCGGACAGTCCCCACACACCTTCGCCGTTGTGGTGGACGCACAGACGAAGGACAGTGGCGAGATCGCCCCGGGCGGAACGGGAAGCCTCGCGCTTGATCCGCTCGCGGCCGGCTCCTATGACGCGCTCTGCTCCGTCCCGGGACACGACAAGTTGGGGATGACGGCCACCGTCACGGCGGCGGCCGGGTCCACGGTTGCAAGCCCCGCTGACACCACCACCGGGGCAGTCGATCCATCCTCGCCCATGCCGAACATGACGGCACAGGAGATGGCCGACATGCACAAGCAGGGCGTAGAGGATTTCCTCGCCGGGAATCAGACTTCCTCCCAAGGCAACCAGGTGCTTAAGCCCAAGATCGAGAACGGCATGAAGGTGTTCAACCTCACGGTCTCCCAGATCCAGTGGGAGGTTTCCAAGGGTGTGTTCAAGGAGGCAATGGCCTTCAACGGGATGGTGCCCGGCCCCGAGATCCGGGTGCAGCAGGGCGACAAGGTCAAGTTCGTCGTGCAGAACCAGCTGGACCAGCCCTTCGTCCTGCACTTCCACGGACTCACCGTGCCCAACGACATGGACGGCGTTCCCTACGTGACGCAGCCGCCAGCCATGCCCGGCGAGTACTGGACCTACCAATTCACGATCAAGGATCCGCCCGGGATGTACGTCTACCACTCGCACTTCAACTCCACGGAACAGGTGGGGATGGGCCTGTACGGCGCGGTGATCGTGGAGCCGAAGGGCGGTCAGTGGTCGTACCCGAGCTTCTCGATCGATGCGAACGGGTACATGAAGACCGGGGCCTCGCCGAAGGTGGACGACGAGTACACGATGTTCCTCGGGGACGGCCCGCTCGGTTACGTGCTCAACGCCAAGTCGTTCCCAGCCACGACGCCCCTGGTGGCGAAGCTGGGCGACTGGGTCCTCATCCACATGGCGAACGACGGCTCGCTCCTGCACCCCATGCACCTGCACGGCTACCATTTCGAGGTCGTGGGCCAGGATGGATTCCCGCTCGATCAGCCCTACATGGCCGACACGTTGGTGGTCGCGCCGGGCCAGCGCTTCGACGTCTTGATCCATGCGGACCAGCCCGGTGCGTGGGCGTTCCACTGCCACATCCTGCCGCACGTGGAAGGCCCGCAAGGGATGTATGGGATGGTGACGGCGCTGGTGGTGCAATAGGCCTATAGCGGGAGGAACGCGCGGAGGGTGGTGCCCTCGCCCGACACGGACTGGATCGTGAGGGAGCCCCCCATCCCGCGCACGCGATCTTCCAGGTTGTCGAGGCCCATGCCGGCTCGCGGCGAGCCTGCATCGAACCCTGTCCCGTCGTCGTCGATCTCCAGTTCGGCGCCGCCCGGTGCCCGCCGGAGCGTGACCCGGCATGACGTGGCTTGCGCGTGGCGGCCGACGTTGGAGAGCGCCTCGCGGGTCAACTGGACCATGTCGGCGGCCCGCGAGGCGAGCTCGGCCGCCACGCCCGCATCCACGGCCACGATCGTGAGGACCTCGGTCTTGCGCTCAAACTCGCGGCCAAGCTCTTTGAGGGCCTGGTCGAGCTGGCGATCGGCGAGGATGCCGGGGCGCAATCCGAAGATGTAGTTGCGGAGATCGCGGATCGCCCGATCGATCTCCTCCACGGCGCTCTCGATGCGGTGGCTGAGGTCGTCGTCGTGCGCGAGGGCCGCCGTGCCCTGAAGCCCCATACCCACCGCGAACAGTGATTGGATCACCCCATCGTGGAGCTCCTTCGCGATCCGCTCACGTTCGTCCAGCACCTCGAGCCGGCGGAGCTCCACCTGCGCCCGCTGGGTCTCGGCGTACAACCGAGCGTTCTCGATCGCGACGCCAGCCTGGGTGGCGAGGACGATCAGCGCCGCCTCGTCGTCCTCGCTGAAGGGCTCGCCGCCTCGCTTCTCGGCGAGGTAGAGGTTGCCGAAGACCTTGCCCCGGGCAAGCACCGGTGCGCCGAGGAACGAGTGCATCGGGGGATGGTTCGGAGGGAACCCCTGGGCACGAGGATCTCGTTCGATGTCCGTGATCCGCATCGGGCGGCGTTCCGTGATGAGCAAGCCGAGGATGCCATGGCCCACGGGTGGTGGACCGATCGCCGCTCGGATCTCATCGGAGATGCCCTCGGTGATGAAGCGCTCGATGTTCCGGCCGTCCTCGGTGAGCACGCCGAGCGCCCCGTAGCGGGCGTCGGTGAGGTCCACGGACAGCTCCACGATCCGCTGCAGGACGGCGTCCAGGTCGAGTTCGGCCGCCAGAGCCAGCCCGGCCTCGATCAGCATCCGGTCGCGGGTGCGTTCCTCGGGCATCGCGCAGAGCCTACGCGACGCCCGGGCATCGCCGAGGTGGCGAGGGAACTAGCGGGCGGAGGCGGTCGTCGAGCGTGCCGCCCGCGGCGGAGGCTCGGGTCTCGGCGGCCGGTACCCGTAGGACAGACCCCGCACGATCACGAGGAACAAGACGCTCAGTCCCGTCAAGGCGTACATCCCCCACATCCACCACCGTTGGGTGTCCGAACCCGCGAACACCCCGTGCGCCAGGGCCAGCGTGAAGGCCGGTACTGCAAGGAGGTGGAGCGCCCGCCAGACCTTCGTGCCGATGGGCTTCCTCAGCCAGCTCGAGACCATCACGATCACGATCCCGTACATCGCAACTACGCCGGCCGTCGTGGCCCAGGGGCGGAACGTGGTGTGCATCGGCAGCAGCACATCCAGCGGCGCGAAGGGCATGAACCGATCGATCACCAGGAGGGCCATGTGGACGGCGAGCAGCACCAAGCCCACCGTGGCGGCGAACTGGTGGAACAGGGTTGAGGTGGGCTTGGAGACGCGCTTCGTCACGATCGAGGTCGTGGCGAGGAGCCCCCATGCCACGGCGAGATAGAGCATGAGGTAGGCGCCGATACCGGCGGCACGTAACAGGACCCAGTTCGTCATGCAGCCACCCCGGTGCGGAAACTTATCACCAGGTCTCCGTCCGCGGTGGCGATGGCGCACGGCAGGGTGTCGGCTGCCGATGGGCCGGTGAGCAGTGCCCAGGTGGCACGGACCTCAGCCTCCGCGCACGTGGGAGCCCATACGGTGGCCTGGAGGCATCCCCCGTCCGAGGGCGCCCCGGTCCGGGGGTCGATCACGTGATGAAGGCCTTCGCCCCACGCGCGACGGGTCACCGACGACGTCGCGAGGGCGCCGCCCGTGAGGATCACGCGGGCCGCTGCGGCGTCGGCGTCCCCAGGGTCTTCGATGCCGATCTCGATCGGCGGGGCATCGCCGGCGATCCGCAGATCGCCGCCGGCGCTCACGAGCGCCCACGCCAGACCCTCCGCGACCGCCGTGTGCGCAGCGAGATCAGCGGTGTGCCCCTTCGCGATCCCGCCGAAGTCCAGGCCGACGCTCTTCGGCAAGCGGATCGCACCCGCCCGGACCTCCACGTCACGCCAGCGTCCGCACGGTTGCGGTGGATGCAGGGCTCCCCTGGCACCGGCGAGCACCTCATCGAAGTCGCGGTCGTAGCCCGCCGCGATCACCGCGCCCAGCGCCGTGGGGTCGAAGAGGCCATCGGTGGCGGCCGCCTGGGCAAGCGCCAGGCGAGTGAGGGCCTCGAACCCGGGTGAGACGGACACCCACCAACCTGCGGCCTTGTTGACCCGGGTGAGCTCGCTGTCTTCGCGGAAGCGCGAGAAACGAGCCTCCTCCCGCGCGAACAAGATCTCGACGGTGAGGGCGACCGTCTCGAACTCCGGGGCGGAAGCCCCGGGTCCGAGGAGGGTTACGCCGGTACCCATGGCGCGGAACGTATGGCGCAGGTGCTCAGCCGCCACCGGAGCCTCCCGTGCTCACCGGGGGAGGTGGTGGTGGGGGTGCGGGCGCGCCGCCCCCGCTTGAGGAACTCGAGGAACTGGAGCCTGAGCTTGAGCTACCTGAGGAGCTGGATCCGGAGTAGCTCGAGCTGGAACCGGAGTAGTACGCCGGCACCTGGACCGGTGGATCCACGATGATCACGCGACGGATGATGTGGCGCACGATCACCTTCTGACGGACCGGCTTGCGACGGCCCTGAGCGCCCTCCCCTCCTGCAGACGCGGGCTTCGGGACAGCCCCGAGGATCCCGAATCCTGCCAGGAAGGTTGCCGTTCCGGTGATCCAGGCGAGCGCGCGGACCTTAGCGGGCGACCAACGGGCTTTCTTGACCGGGCGCTCAGTCATCTCCACCGCTCGATCCGTCGTCGCTGGGCGAGCCCTCGTCGGAACCGTGATCGTCATAGGAGGTCTGGGTGTTTGGGGTGCTGTGCTGGGAGACCTGATCGCCGCCGCTGTTCGAGGATCCATACGATCCCGAGCTGGCTTGCGACCCGTAGACCGAGGACGCCGGCGCCGCGACCACGCCGCCGGACCGATGGACCTTCACCGTGCGCTTCACCGTCTTCACGATCGGCTTCGGCTGCTTGTGCTGGCGCACGGTCCGGGGACCGGCGGCGCTGGTGGAAGGGCCCACCATGCCGACCGCGACGGCCATGCCGCCCACGACCAGGGTGAGAACCAACCCCGCGGCCACCAACATCGCTGAGCGCTTGTTCATCGCTTTCCCTCCTTCGTCCGTCCGGCGCGACCTGTCGACCGGTATGGAGCCAAGCTACGGGAGCCGTGGGAAGGGGCCGGCCAAAGGAGGGTTAAGTGCTGGGTAATAACGGTGGGGGAGAGACCTAGGCCGTCAGGGGCGCGGTGAGCACGGGGGCGCCGGTGGGTGCCGCCGGGCAGGCGCCCGGCTCGGTCGTGACCGCCATGGTATCGGCCGTTCCCACGTCGGCGCTCACGAAGAGGGCAACCGAGCCATCGACGGGGGTCACGCAGCCGCCGGAAACCGGCTGGTCGCCGCTGATCATCCAGATCTCATACGTCTTGCCCTCGCCCGGGTCCGGGAGGCCGGAGCCCCAGAACACCGCGCCGGGCCGACCCGGGGTGTAGGCCATAGAAAGCTCCCCCCCGCCGTCCGGGGTGGGTGAGAACCGCACGACGGTCTGCTCGGGCGCGGCGTTGACCGTGGTCTCGCCGCCGCGGTTCGCGGCCACGGCGAAGGCGCCTACGATCAACGCGAACGCGGCGGCCACACCGACCACGGCCGTAACGAGGCGTCCGCGTCGCGCCCGCCGCTCGGTGAGTTCGTCGGGGCTGGGGGCTTCCGGGATCGGGATGGAAGGCGTGCTCGCGCGCTCCGTCTCCAGGATGTGCTCGGCGATCGAGCCATCGACGGCGACCGGTTCCAGCGCGAAGGCCATCCGGCCCGCCACGTCACGGAAGCCGGTCTCCAGATGCCGGCACTCCTCGCAATCCCCGTGGGCGGCGAGCTCACGCTCGAGGAGCGCGTGATCCTCCCAGGTGAGGCCATCCAGGGCGTCGAGGGCGAGGAGCTCCTCGATCGCGTCGTGATCGCGTTCGCTCACGGTCGCACGCCTTCCAGTGCGGTCCGCATGCGACGCATGCCGAGGAGGGTGCGGGACTTGACCGTGCCCAGCGGGGTGCCGGTCTTCTCCGCGATCTGCGTCTGCGAGAGACCGCCGAAGTACATGAGGGTGAGAACGTCGCGCTGCTCATCGGGCAGCTCGTCGAGGGCCGCGCGCACGATCCGGCGTTCCTCGGGGAGCCCGAGCATCTCCACGACGTCCTCGGCGTGATCAGCTTGTTCCTCGAGCGCCCCAGGGATCGAGTCCTCCGCACGGCGTCGGTAGGCCTCTTCGCGCCGCACCAGATCGACAGCGCGGTGATGGACCATGCCCATCAGCCAGGACCGCACGGATCCCCGCTCGCTGTCGTAGCCGTCCGGATTCCTCCACACGGCAAGGAAGGCCTCCTGCACGATCTCCTCCGCCAGATGCGATTGCCTCACGACCCGAAGGGCGAGGGCCTTGGCGGCCGGCGCATACCGACCGAACAGACCCCGGAAGGCATCCTCATCCCCCCGGCGCAGGCGCTGAACCAGCTCCCGGTCGTGAGCTTCGGAGACATCGATCATCCCCATCGGCGTTCTCCGGGCCGGCGCGGCCTACGTTCGGGCGGGAGGGTTGACCCCCGGTCCCACGGGTTCTCTGGGAGGTATTCGCAACACATCAGGCACCGGATGACTGGTTGGTGAGGCCTCGTCCAGCCGTGTTCAGCAACTGCTCGAGCGTGGCGGGTTGCTCGGGGTCGTACAGGGCGCTTCCGACGGATAGGGAAAGCTCACGCGGCTGTTCACGCCGGGCGTCATTCAAGGCGATGGCCTCCACCAATCGAGAAAGCACGAGGGCCTCGGCGCCGCTCGCCTCCCCGGTGAGGAGGACGCAGAACGTGTCGGGAGCGATCCGCGCCGGCAGATCCGAGTCGCGAACCGCTTCCAGGAGCACCTCGGCCGCATCTCGAGCCAGTTCGTCGGTTCGTTCCGTGCCCAGCTCGGCGGCAAGGTCGGCGAAACCGTCCAGGCGCACGAAGAGGAACACCACCGGCTTGCGGGCGCGATCCGCCATCCGGAGGTGGTGTTCCGCGATCGCCGCGAACCCGCGGAGATTCGGGAGTCCGGTGGCTTCGTCCTGGGTCGCGAGTTCCCGGTGCAGCCGCCGCTGCGCCACCGCGTAACGCACCGCCCGGGGCAGGAGCCCCGCCGGGATCGATCCGACCACGAGGTGATCCTCCGCGCCGGCGTGCAATGCCACGGTGCCATCCGTGTCACGTCCCGGTTGCGTCACCACCAGGACGGCGGCTTCTGGAGCATGCGCGCGCAAGACCCCGAGGGCCTCCAGCGGGCCCTCCCCGTCGAGCGCCATGACGACGGCGTCCACCTCCGGGGCGTCGGCGACAGCGGCCAAGTCCGCGATCCGCTCCAGCGCGAACCCCTCCTCCTGGGCGAGTTCCTCGCTGAGCCCGGGGTCGAGGCCGATCAGCAAGATGGTCAGGGTGGGTTCGGTCAAGGGAACATCCTCACGGTCGTTGTCGGCGGATTATCCCACCTCGGAGCCAACCTTCAGAATCGACTGCGCCCGATTCCTCCACCCGATTCCTCCACAGGAACACCACCGCCCGGGTGGGGCGCCGCCGCCGCCCCGCCGCTACGCTGGTTCGGATGAGGAACGCGCCCAGCCATGCCCCCGTCCCCAGGCCCCGCGGGCGGCTCGTTCGCGTCTTCGTGGCGGTTTCTGCCACGCTCGCGCTCTTGGTGGCCGCCGGCAGTGCGTACGGGCTCGTGCAGTACCAGGCCGCCAACCGGAACAAGCACCCGATCGATCTCGGCTCGACCGGACCCAGTGGATCTCCGGCTCCGGTCGGACCGTGCATCGACGACGTGTGCAACTACCTGTTGCTGGGCAGCGACTCCCGGGCGGGTCTCACACCGGCGCAGCAGGCCGTATCGGGCACCAACGCCGATATCGGGGGGTCCAACCGCGCGGACACGATCATCCTGGTTCACACGGATCCCAAGTTGCAGAAGGCGATCATCCTGTCCTTCCCACGCGACCTGTGGGTGAACATCCCCGGTCAGGGGTCCGACAAGATCAACGCGGCGTTCGCCGGCGGGGTAGACGGCAACGGCCCGAAGCAGATGGCGGCGACGATCAACGAACTCACCGGGCTCACGATCAACCACGTCCTCTACGTCGACCTTGCCGGGTTCCAGGGCGTGGTGGACACCCTCGGCGGCGTGGAGATGTGCATCCCGGCCGAGAACGTGAATACGCCGGGCTACGTGGAGGCCGAGCAGGGGTCGATCTACTACGGCGAGAAGGGGCACATCGTGGACCCGCGCACGGGCCTCGACGTCGTGCCCGGGTGTCAGACCCTGCCCGGCGACCAAGCCCTGGCGTTCGTGCGCACGAGACATCTGCGTTGCGACAGTTCCGCTCCGGACTTCTATCGAATCAGCCGGCAGCAGCAGTTCCTGCGGGCGGTGATCAACCGGCTCCTGCAGCCCGCCGAGCTCGCGAAGCTGCCCGGGCAGATCCAACCGATCATGGACAACCTGCGGACGGACGACAAGCTCGACATCGCCGACCTCGTGTACCTCGTCGGTCAGCTCCGCGGCATCAGCACGGGCGCGGCCGAGTTCCGCTCGGTCCCCGCGTACCCGATCACGACGCCCGACGGCCTGGACGCCCTGAAGATGGACACGTCCGCCAACCAGATCTTCAGGGCGATCCTCGCGGGCAAGGCGATCGGCGACGTCGGGCTCACGCCTCAGTACACGCCGCCCTCGCCGGCCAACATCGCTGTGCCGGTCATCGATCACGCCTCCGCCGGGGCGGCGGCCGAGGTTGAGCAGATCCTCGCGGACAGCGGGTTCGACATCGCGCCGGAAGTGCAGCTCTACGCGGACTATGGCGCTGACGTGGCGGGCACGGTGATCGCCTATCAGCCGGGCCACGACGTGGAGGCCAAGGTGGTGCAACAGTACTTCCCCGACCTGGCGATCAAAGAGGTCAAGGGCCTGACGGATCCCGTCGCGGTGTTCGTGACGTCGGCGTACGCGGCGGCCCCGGTGGGCACCGGCGGCACGCCCGCTGGTCCTACCGACTGCCTCGGTCCCGCGGGCTGATGCGCGCGCTGATCCTGGCCGGCGGCGAGGGTTCCCGACTGAGGCCGCTCACCCACACGAACGCGAAGCAGCTGATCCCGGTGGCGGGGAGCCCTATCTTGTTCCACGCGCTCGAGGCCGTGGCCGAGGCGGGCATCACCGAGGTGGGGATCGTGATCGGCTCCACCGGAGACGAGGTGCGTGCGGCGGTGGGCGACGGTTCCCGGTGGGGGCTTTCCGTGACGTACGTGCCGCAACCGGCGCCGCTGGGCATCGCGCATGCCGTGATGACCGCGGCCGCGTTCGTACGCGGCCAGCCGTTCCTGCTGTATCTGGGCGACAACGTGCTGCTCGAAGGGGTGGCCCGGTTCGTGCAGGAGTTCGAACGAAACCGTCCGGATGCCCAGATCCTGCTCACGCGGGTGGCCGAGCCGGAACACTTCGGGGTCGCGGTGCTCGAAGGGGAGCGCGTGGTGCGCCTCGTGGAGAAGCCCGCGGAGTTCGTTTCGGATATCGCGCTCGTCGGTGTCTACCTGTTCAACGACTCGATCCTCGAGGCGGCCGCAACGTTGGCACCCTCCGGTCGCGGAGAGTACGAGATCACCGAGGCCATCCAATGGTTGATCGATCACGGCCGCACGGTTCGCGCTGAGATGGTGGAGGGTTACTGGAAGGACACCGGTCGGCCCGAGGATCTCTTGGAGGCGAACCGCATGATGCTCGGTGTGCTCGAGCCCTCCCTCGAGGGCGAGGTGGATGCCACCACGCGTGTGGAGGGTGCGGTTGCGGTGCGTGCGGGCGCGAAGGTGACCGGCAGCGTGCTTCGGGGTCCGGTGGTGATCGGCCCCGGCACGATCGTCGAGGGATCGACCGTGGGCCCCGACGTCTCCGTGGAGCGAGGCTGCCGGATCGAGCGCAGCGAGCTCACCGACTCGATCGTGATGGCGGATTGCCGGATCGTCGATGTGCACGGGCTCACGGGCTCGATCCTGGGGCGAGGAGCTGACATCAGCCACTCCGGTTCCGAAGGCGTGTCCCGGCTCATCGTCGGCGATCACAGTCGCGTCGAACTCGACTGACCCGCTCACGGGCCTGCACTACGCTCCCTCGCATGGCATCGCCCCCCGCGATCGAGCGCCCCGGCCCCGCCGCTCGCCGCGCTGCCTGGGCGCTGACCCTTGCGGTGATCGGGCCCTTCGTGATGGCTGCGTCGTCGCCGGCGGCGATCGTCCTGGGGTGGCGCGTGGCGACCGATGCCGGCCCGCACCTCCGTGGCCGCGGCGCCGCGGCCGGGGCGATCGCGCTGGGAACGTTCGGGCTCGCGTTCTGGATCTGGGCGATCTGGCAGGTGTGGGTGCGACTCGGCGAACAAGGCCGGGCGCGCTCGGGTGTGATCCCGCTCGCGGTGGCGCTCGCGGTGGTATGGGCGGCCTCGGCGCTCGCCGCCGCGCTGGCTGGGAGGAACCGCTAGGGTTTCCGCCCGTGAGGGCGGTGATCGATGCTCGGCCGGCGCTGGACCCGCGCCGAACCGGCGTGGGCGTCTACACGCAGCAGCTGATCCGTCATCTTCCCCATATGGATCAGGGGTCCGAGTACGTGGCGTGGTATCTGCACGCCAAAGGGCTCCTTCGGCCGAGGCGGTTCTTCGATTCGGTGTCCGCCCCGAACCTGAGTGAGCGGGCCTCGCGGTTCCCGGCGCGCGTGTTCGAGCCGTTGTCTTCACGCCTGAGCCGGCCTCGCGTCGAGTGGTCGGTGGACTTCGACGTGCTCCTGGCAACGAACTTCCTGCCCCCGGCCACGCGCAGCCCCGGCGTCGTCATGGTGGTGCACGATCTGGCTTACGAGCAGCTGCCCGAGACCGCCCCGCATGTGAACGCGCGCTGGCGCAGGCGGTTCGATCAGTGGCTCGGCGAGGCGGCCGGTGTCCTCGTGCCTTCGGAATCCACCCGTCGGGATCTGCTGGCCGCACATCCGGTCGAGCCCGGCCGCATCACCGTGACCCCGCTCGGGGTGGACGCCGAGGCCTACGCGCCGGTGCCGCCCGCAGCGATCGACGCGGTGCTCCAGCGGTTCGGCGTGGACGGGCGCTACGCCCTGTTCGTCGGGGGGATCGAACCGCGAAAGAACCTCGAGGCCCTCGTGCGCGCGTTCGCAACCCTGGCGCCCGGGACCCGGCTCGTGATCGCCGGGGGTCCCGTTCGATGGGATCCGAAGGCGGCGGATCGGTTGGATACGGCGATCGCGGAGTTGCCTGCCGCCGCGCGCGCTCGCGTCGTGAGGACCGGGTACGTGAGCGACAAGGATAAGGTGGCCCTGCTGTCCGGCGCGACGATGCTCGCGTACCCGTCGCTGTACGAAGGCTTCGGGTTCCCCGTCCTCGAAGGGTTCGCGGCCGGGATACCGGTGCTCACCTCCGACGTGGCCTCGCTTCCCGAGGTGGCCGGCGACGCGGCTGTGCTGGTCGACCCGCACGACGAGGCGGCCATCGCGAACGGGATCGACCAGATCTTCGGCGACCCGGACCTTCGCGCGATGCTTTCGGCGGCCGGCGTCGCGCGGGCCTCGCACTTCACCTGGGAGACCACTGCCAAGAAGACGGCGGAGGCCCTCCACCGGGCCCATGGCCTGGTGGCCGGGTAGACTCCCGTTCCTCCCCGCAGTGAGCGAGGTTCAACCATGACCGCATCGATCCCCGAGTCGCACGTGCTCCTCACCGGGGGCGCCGGCTTCATAGGCTCCCACCTGGTCGACGCCTTGCTCGCACGCCCGGCAACGCGGGTGAGCGTGCTCGATAAGCTCACGTATGCCGGCGCACGGGAGAACCTCGCCGAGCACGAGGAGGACTCGAGGTTCTCGTTCGTGCACGGCGACGTGGCGGACGCCGATGTCGTGGCGTCACTGGTCGCGGGTGTGGATCGCGTGGTTCACGCAGCGGCGGAGACCCACGTCGATCGCTCGATCTCAGGCCCCGCGCCGTTCCTCGCCACGAACGTGGTCGGCACCCAGGTGCTCCTCGAGGCGTGCCGGACGAAGGCGACCCCGCTCCTGCTGATCTCGACCGATGAGGTGTACGGCGCGAACGCGCCCGGGGGCGCGCCGTTCACCGAGGATGCCACGCTGCGGCCCCGCAGCCCCTACGCCGCATCGAAGGCCTCCGCCGAGCTCCTCGGCGGAGCATGGTTCTCTACGTACGGGACGCCCGTCACGGTGGTGCGCGGGACGAACGCGTTCGGCCCTCGCCAGTTCCCCGAGAAGGTCATCCCCGTCCTGACGCTCGCCGCCTTCGACGGCCGGCCTCTCCCGGTGTACGGACGTGGCGAACAGCAGCGCGAGTGGCTCTACGTCACGGATTGGGTAGCTGGCGCCCTGGCGGTGATGGACCGCGGCGAACCCGGGGCGGCCTACAACATCGGCGGGGGGCGCGAGCTTCCCAACCTCGAACTCGCGCGGCGGATCTGCGCGTTGACAGGCGCCGACGAGGGTCTCATCACGTCCGTGGCGGACCGCCCGGGGCATGACTTCCGATACGGCCTCGACAACGAACGCCTCGAGGCGCTCGGGTGGGTGCCGCAGCGATCCTTCGATGACGCACTGGCGGAGACCGTGGCCTGGTATCGCGATCACCGCGGCTGGGTCGATGCGCGGCTCGCCGGCGTGGGCACCGTGGCATGAGGCTCGTCGTAACCGGAGCGGACGGCACGCTCGGACGGGCGTTCCTCGCCCAGGTGCCCGCACACCACCAGGTGCACGCGTTCGATCACGCCGGACTCGACGTGGGTGACCACGACGCGGTGCGGCGAACCGTGGAGCCGCTTCGTCCCGATGCCGTGATCAGCCTCGCGGCGTTCACCCAGGTGGACGAGAACGAACGGGACCCCCTGCGGGCGGCGCGCGACAACGCGATGGGTCCGCAGCACCTCGCGCTCGCCGCGCGCGGCTGCGGCGCCGTCCTGCTGCAGGTCTCCACCGATTTCGTGTTCGACGGTGCCAAGGGGGCGCCTTACGACGAGTTGGATCGGCCCGCCCCGTTGTCGGTGTATGGGCGCGCGAAGCTGGCGGGCGAGCGGAGCGTGCGGGCGTTGCTGCCGGAGCACATGGTGGTGCGCGTCGGTTACGTGTTCGGGGGAGCGGATCACTACGTGACGCGGGCGGTGCGCGCCCTCGCGGCGGGGGAGTCCGCCGGTGGGCAGATCGACCGGGTCGGCAGCCCCACGTTCGCGCCCGACCTCGCCGCTCGGCTGCTGCCGCTACTTCTGACCGGGCGCTGGGGCACCTACCACCTGGGCGGTCCCGAGCCGGCGACGTGGTTCGACGTCCTCTCCCGAGCCAAGGCCCTGGGCGATCTTCCCGGCTCGGTCACGCCGCAGACCAGCGCGGAGCTCGCGCTCCCGGCGCCTCGACCCGCGTACAGCGCCCTGGCGAGCCTGTTCACGCCCCACATGGGACTCGATCCCCTGCCCCCGCTCGACGATGCGATCGCGCGGTTCGTGATGGAGCTCACGTGAGGGGACCGGCGCGCGCCGGCCGCGCGCGCGGTGCCGTGGCGTCGTTAGTGCTGATCGCCGCCGTCGCCGCCGCCTGCACGAGGGGGACGGATGTCCCGGCCTCTGGGGCGGGGTCGTCGTCCGGATCGCCGTCGCCTTCGGTGACGGAGGGCCTCGCCCCGGTCGCCTTCGATGCGTCGACGTTGCGGACGCGTTGGCCGATCAAGCACGTGGTCTTCCTCATCAAAGAGAACCGGACGTTCGACCATCTCTTCGGAACGTTCCCCGGCGCGAACGGCGTGAGCTTCGGGATGGACCACGGCGTCAGGCGACCGCTCCTGCGGGGAACCGACCAAGCCACGGGCGAGGACATCCCCCACTGCTACCCGTGCGCATTGGCGGCGTGGGACGAAGGCCGCATGGACGGCTTCAACCAGAGCGAGGCCGCGGATCGCTGGGCGTACACACAGCTGCACAAGGAACAGCTCCCCAACTACTGGCACTGGGCGAGCCGCAACGTCTTGTTCGACAACGTCTTCGCCTCGGCGCAGGGCCCCTCGTTCCCGAACCACCTGTACACGATCGCGGCTCAGTCGGGAGGCGCACACGACAACCCGCGCCGGCCGCCTGGCCTGGGCTCGCTCACCTTCGGATGCGATGCTCCGCCCGAGCAGCTCGTGGAGGTCGTCGATTCGGAGGGCGTGGTGAAGAAGATCCCGCCCTGCTTCGACTTCCTCACGGAAGGCGACCTCCTGAACGACGCGGAGATCCCCTGGGCGTACTACGCCGCCCAGGAGGATCAGAAGGGCTACATCTGGTCGGCCTACAGCGCGATCCGGCGCTACCGGGAGCACCCCGATCGGTGGCAGCGGCACATGCATTCGGTCGACACCGTGGTGCAGGACATCCGCGCCGGCGCGCTGCCGCCGATCACGTGGATCACGCCGCGCTTCGAGCTATCGGAGCATCCCGAGTACAGCTTCTGCCACGGTGAGAACTGGTCGACGCAGGTGATCGACGCGATCATGCAGAGCCCGATGTGGAAGAACACCGCGATCTTCCTCACCTGGGACGACTACGGCGGCTTCTACGACCACGCACCGCCTCCGCAGGTGGATGATTTCGGGTTCGGGATCCGGGTTCCCATGATGGTGCTGAGTCCGTACTCCGTGGATGGGAAGGTCAGTCACGAGTTGGGGGAGTTCTCGAGCGTGCTCCGGTTCATCGAGGACAACTGGGGGCTCGGCAAACTCACCCACCGGGATCGCCAGGCCACGCCGATGATGAGCGCGTTCGACTTCACGCAGGAGCCTCGCCCGCCCGACCCGCAGCCCCTGCGGACCGACTGCGAGGGTCCCAGGTTCCCGTCGCAAGACCCGGGCTAGGGATGCTGGTCGAGGTGTTGAGCACCGAAGAACAGCCCCGTTCTCACGATGCCGAGTCTCGCTCGCGCATCCAACGAACATCGGGATCGATCGGCATCTCTCGTTCGTATCCGTCGAGCAATCGATCTGCGCCCTCGAGATCGAAACGCCACGCGACGTAGACCTCCGGGAACCGATCGGCCATCCGGAGTGAGCCTGCGCTCGCGATGTCCGCCAGCCTGGACGCCTCTTCGCGATCCCCCTCGTCCGCTGTGATGACAGCGAGTACCGATGCGGAGGCGCGTTCGTCGCCGTCGATGGAAACCGCCTGCTCGAGGATCGCCTTGGCCTCGTCCGGGTCGTCCTGCCGCCAGCGGGTGCGGGCGATCACCCGCAGGACGTCGGGGGATGCGCCGTAGTCCGAGAGGTACACACGCGCAAGCGCCTCCGCATCCTGGAATCGACCCGAGAGCTCGAGTGCCCCGATCGCCGCCAGGGCCACTTCCTGCTCGGTGTGCGTCTCACCCGGTTCGCCCGACAATGCTCGCGTGAACGCCTTGTCCGCCTCCCTATCGTCGCGGAGGGCAAGGTAGTTGCAGCCGACGAGCGTCCAAACGCCCGCCGGGGCCCCGTGCCCTAACGCTCGCCACGCGTAGCGGAGGGACTCCTTCCATCGCCCTCGCAGATACTCGATGCGGGCCATCGCGATGAGCGCGAAATGGTCGTCGGGGTCGATCGCCAACAATTGAAGCGCCCGTACTTCGTGATCGGGGAGAGGGTGACCTTCGAACGTCGCGACCCATCTGCGGCGGGCTTCGAGGAAGTCGGGACGCTCCTCGAACGACCGATCGACGTAGGTCTTCGCTGCCTCAGCTCCGCTCGTCTTCGTGAGGGAGGCGACCCGGAGCTGGAACGCCCAGTGCTCATCCTTCCGTGCCAGGTCGGGGTGGTCGTCGAGTATCCGCAAGACCGCGGCGGCGTCCCCGGTCATGTGGAGCGCGAGTACGAGGAGCTTCCACGCGACGGGTTCGTCGGTTCCTTGGTCGATCCACGCGCGTACCCGCTCCAGTCCCGCTTCGCCGTCACCGCTCTGTAGCAGGGCAGCGATCGCTCGAGACCTGCATGAGGTGCAAGTGGCCGCGTCGTGCGAGTCTCGCTCCATCGCCAGGGTATCGGCGCCGATGTCGGCGTGCTTCAGCGCGCCACGCGCGCCACGCGTCGCGAGTGAGGCAGCGTTAGGTCAGGCGCCACGGAACCGCCACAGGCGGGTGCTACGCTCGCGCCGATGAGCGTCGAGGAGAGCGCCGCCTACCGCGATCTCGCCCGGGAGTTGTACTGGGCGCAGGATCGCGCCTCACGCGCACGGATGGATACGGCGGAGATCCGCGACCGGCTCCACGACCTCGCGGCTCAGCTTCGCTCCGACGAGAAGGTGATCATCCCGCAGGGCGAGGGGAACCTCGCATCCCCGTCCAGGTGGCGGCGACAGATGAAGTTCCGGCTCTTCCGGGTGATGCGTCCGATCTCGTGGCGCTACGACCGGCTGATCGCCGATCACGCCGAGCTGACGACGAGTCTCGCGGAGCGGCTGATGGCCGCCGAGGCTGAGATCGCGCGGCTCCAGGCGCGGATCGACGGCGGGCAGGCTCCGCAGGACCCCCCGGAGCCCTATCCGTGAGGGTCGCGGTCCTACATCCGCAGACGGCGTTCGTGCGCGGCGGCGCTGAGACGCATGCCGAGGCACTCGTGCGGGCCCTGCGAGCGGCCGGGCATGAAGCCGACCTCGTTCAGATCGCAGGTAAGTGGTATCCCGCCGCGCAACTCGCCCACCAGATGGCGGTGTGGCGTTCGTTCGACATCACCGAGTCCAACGGCCTCGAGGTCGATGCGGTGATCGCGCTGAAGTTCCCAGCCTACTTGGTCGAGCACCCGCGGAAGATCGTCTGGCTGATCCACCAGCACCGCACCGCCTACGAGCTCTGGGATCACCCCGTGTATGCCGATCTCTCACGCCAGGACGACGGACCCGCGGTCCGCGACATGGTGTGGAACGCGGACCGGTTGGCGCTGAACGAGGCCAAGCGCGTGTTCACGAACTCCAAGAACGTGCAGGAGCGACTGTGGTCGTCGCTGCGCATCCCGTCCGAGCACCTGTACCATCCGTCGGCGGTGGCCGAGCACCTGCTGGACGCAGGATCGCCCGGACCCTACGGCGACTACGTAGTGTTCCCGAGCCGGATGGAGAGCTTGAAGCGCCAATCCCTGGTGGTGGATGCCATGGCGCACGTCCGCAGCGGCGTCCAGCTCGTGCTCGTGGGCAAGGGCCCCGACGAGACCGCCCTTCGCGACCAGGTCGAACGACTCGGATTGAAGGATCGGGTGCGCCTGGAGATCGAAGTCACCGACGAACGGCTGTACCAGCTGTACGAGGGAGCGCTCGCGGTGTACTACGGGCCCTTCGACGAGGACTACGGGTACGTGACGCTCGAGGGCTATGCGGCCGAGCGCCCGGTGGTGACCCTCACCGATAGCGGCGGTCCGCTCGAGTTCGTCACCGACGACGAGACGGGGCTCGTCTGCGCCCCCGAGGCCCGGGCCGTGGCGGAGGCGTTCGATCGGCTCTTCGCGGACCGCGACGAGGCCCGCCGACTGGGAACGGCCGGCAACGCGCTCGTGCGCACCGAGGTCCCGCGCTGGCCGGACGTCGTCGCCCGGTTGCTCGACTGATGGCGCGCCGCGTGGCTGCTGGGGCGCGCGGGGCTCGGTCCAGCGCGGCCGGGGGACCCACCGGCGAGCTGCTGTTCGCGGGTCCTTTGCCCCCCGCCCCCACGGGCATCGCCACCTACGACCAAGCCGTCCTGGATGGGTTGCGCCGCATCGGGTTCATGGAGCGTCATCGGATGGAGGTGCTGTGGCCGATCGAGCCCAAGGACACTCCGCGGCTGCCCGGCTACCGCCTCGGGATCCTCCAGCTCGGGAACAACGTCGAGTTCCACCTGGAGATCTATCGGGCTGCGTTCCTCGTGCCGGCGCTCGTCGTCCTGCACGACCTGGCCCTCGACGACTTCGTGCGGGGCCTCACGAGCCTCGGTGAGCCGCTCGGCTACATGGCGGGTCGTGAGGCGGGCGCGCTCCGGGGGAACCTCCGCTCGCCCGATGTGGTGCGCAACGAGCCGCTTCGCGAACCCTGGTGCGCCCATGTCGCGCGCCGGGCCCGAGGCATCATCGTGCACAGCGCGTTCTGCAAGCGATACCTGGAGGAGGTCGGCTGCCGGACCCCCGTGTTCGTGGTTCCGCACCCGGTGGTCGAGGCGCCCCAGGATCTTGAGCGCGCGGAGCTCCAGGCGCGCGAGCTCCGGGCCCCCCTCACCGCTGCCGGGATGCGCACGCTGGTGGTGGCCCCCGGGGACCTGAATGAAGCGAAGCGGCTCGATGCGCTGCTGCTCGCGGCCCGGGAACTGGACCCGTCCATCCATGTCGCGTTGGTGGGTCGCACGATCTCGGGTTACGACCTCGCGCAGCCGATCGAGACGTCCCGGCTGGGGGAGCGCGTCACCTACGCGCCCGACGTGAGCGACGACGACTTCCGGGGATGGCTCGCCGCGGCCGACGTGGTGGTGGACCTGCGGTTCCCGCATCGGGGCGAAGTGAGCGGCTCCCTCGCGCGCGCGATGCAGGCCGGCAAGCCCGCGATCGTGAGCGCCACCGGCACCTACCTCGACGCACCCGATGACGCCGTTCTCCGGGTGGCGGCGGGCCCCACCGACCCCTCCGAGCTGGCGGCGCGGATCCGATCCTTGGCCGAGGACCCCGAGCTGCGTGCGCGGATGGGCGCGGCGGCGCGCGCCTATGTGGAGGCGCGGCGTGCGAGCGAGGCCACCGCTCACGGCTACGAGGCTGCGGTGGACGCCACGCTCGCGCTGCTGGGCGACCCCGCGCACAAGGCGCTCGCGATCTGGGGCAAGGCGCTCGCGGACATGGGGTTGGATGAACACGATCTCGCTCGAGGGACCGGACTCGACTACGCGCGCGCCCTCCAAGATTTCGAACGATCGTCATAGTCGGAAGCGGCGGGTGCTCCACCACCCCTTGCTAGACTCGTGCGGCCGCGCTGACCTGCGCGGATACCCTGCCAGGAGCCGCCGCCATCGCGCATGCCAGCCTGATCACCGAGCGCACGTCCGAGTCGCCGAGGCTTCGCGTCGGCGCTCGCCTGCGCGAGCTCTGGTCCTACCGCGAGATCCTCGCGAACCTCGTCCGCAAGGAGCTCAAGGTCAAGTACACGGCCTCCGTGCTGGGTGCGATCTGGTCGGTGCTCAACCCGATCGTGTTCCTCGCGGTCTTCACGTTCGTCGTGAAGATCCTGGGGAACGAGACACCCCATTATGCGGTCTTCCTGCTCTCCGGTCTGCTCGCGTGGAACCTGTTCTCGGTAGCGCTGGGCAACGGCACCCGATCGGTCATCGACAACGGCAACCTGGTCAAGAAGGTGTCCTTCCCGCGTGAGGTCCTGCCGCTCGCCGTGGTGGGCGTCGCGCTGTTCGACTTCCTGCTGCAGTCCTGCGTGCTCCTGATCTTCATGGTCGTGACCGGGTACGGGTTCCACCTGGAGGCGCTGATCCTCTACCCGCTCTCGTTCGTGACGCTCGTGGTCTTCACCACGGCGCTCGTGTTCTGGGTCTCGGCCGTGAACGTTCGCTACCGCGACGTCCAGCACCTGATCGGCCTCGCCCTGCTGGTGTGGTTCTGGATGACCCCCATCGTGTATCCCGGCGGTTTGGTGCAGGACAAGCTCACCGCGCCCACCGCCCCGTTCACCCCGCACCTGTGGACCGTGTATCTGCTTAACCCGCTCACGCCGATCATCAGTGGCTTCCAGCGGGCCTTGTACTACACCGTGACGGCTCCTCCCACCCTCGGCACGCCGCATCCGGTGCGGGTCCTTCCGGACGTGAGCATCGCCTGGCTCGCGGGCGTGATCGGCCTGGTGTTGGCCGGTTCGCTCGTGCTCCTCTACCTGGCCTGGCGGCTCTTCTTCCGCCTCTCCGGCGACTTCGCGGAGGAGCTGTGAGCGCGGCGATCGAGGTCGACGCCATCTCCAAGAAGTTCCGCCTCTACCGCGAGAAGCCGAGCTCGCTCAAACAACGGCTCCTGTCGGGGCATCTTCGGGCGGAGGACTTCTGGGCGCTGCGGGAGGTGAGCTTCGCCGTCGAGTCGGGCACCTCGACCGGGTTGATCGGCCACAACGGTTCGGGCAAGACCACCCTGCTGAAATGCATCGCCGGCATCCTGCGTCCTACCGAGGGCACGATCCGCTACGGGGGCCGGGTCGCTGCGCTGCTCGAGCTCGGGGCGGGGTTCCACCCGGAACTCACCGGTCGCGAGAACGTCTATCTCAACGCGGCGTTCCTCGGCCTCTCGCGCAAGCAGACCGACGCCGTCTACGACGACATCGTGGGCTTCGCTGAGATCGAGGACTTCATGGACAACCAGGTGAAGTTCTTCAGTTCCGGGATGCTCGTGCGGCTGGGGTTCGCTGTGGCGGTGCACGTCGAACCCGACATCCTGTTGATCGACGAGGTCCTTGCGGTGGGCGACGAGTCCTTCCAGAAGCGCTGCCTCGACAAGATCCGGAGCTTCCAGGCGGACGGTCGCACGATCGTGCTCGTGACGCACGCCCTCGACACGGTGGTGGCGGTCTGCGATCGGGCCGTGATGCTGGAGCACGGGGTCGTGCACATGCAGGGAACGCCCATGGACGTAGTCGCCGAGCTCCGCCACCGCCTTCTGCGCGACGATCCGGACTTCGTTGCCGAGGAGGGCACGCGGGAGGTGGAGATCCGAGACGTGACGATCTTGCCGGGGGGCGAACCGGGCCAGCGGCTGCACCCCGGCGAGGACCTCGTCATCGAGGTGGATCTGCTGGCGCACGAGCCGGTCCCCGACGTGGACGCCGCGTTCGCCGTGGTGTCCGCGCACACGAACGAGGTGGTGCTCGTCGGCCGGACCTCGGACATGGGCAGCACCCTCGGTCCGATCGAGGGGTCACGGCGCATGCGGTTCCGCGTGCCGGCCACCGACTGGGTCGGGGGGAAGTACTTCGTGTCGGTAGGACTCGAGGCGCCCGGTGGCTCGCCGTACCACATCCAGACCCAGCGCTACTCCTTCGAGGTCGTCGAGGCGGAGCGACTCCCCGTCCCGCTCGTCGTCGATGCCCGCTTCGAGTTGGAGGACCCGTGAATCCGAACCCGCCCGCGACGGACCCGGAGGCGCACGGCGCCGTGGTCCACGGACCTGATGAAGGGAAGAACCGCATGTTGCTGATCGGCCTGATCCTGCTCTCGGTGGGCCTCGCCGCCCTCGCGCAGCTCACCCTGAAGCACGGCATGAATCAGGTGACCGCAGAGCGGGGTGGTGTGGCGGTCCTGGACGGCAGCTCGCTCAAGGCGATGGTCACGAACCTGTCGGTGATCGGAGGCCTCGCGATCTTCGGCATCTCGGCCGTGGTCTGGCTGCTCGTCCTTTCGCGCGCGTCGCTGTCGTTCGCGTACCCGTTCGCGTCGCTCAGTTACCTGCTCATCGTGCTCGCCGCTCGGTTCGTGCTGCACGAGCAGATCCCACCGCTGCGCTGGCTCGGGGTCGCCTTCATCATGACGGGCATCATCCTGGTGGCCCAGACCCCGCACAACTGAGTCGCCGGATGCCCTCGTCGCCCGTCACCGACCCCGCTTCAGCCGAGCTGGCCGTCGTGATCGTGAACTTCAACACCGGGGACTACCTCGGGCGGTGTCTCGCGTCCCTCGAAGCACATCGGGGCCAGGTCGCGATGGACGTGCTGGTGATCGACAACGCGTCCCGGGACGGGAGCCACACTGCCGCCGCCGCCACGCACCCGTGGGTGCGCCTGATCGAGAACCCCGAGAACGTCTTCCTCTCGCCCGCGTGGAACCAGGGCCTCCGCGAGACGGCGGCACCGTTCGTGCTGTTGTTGAACCCCGACGTCGAGTTGTGGACGGGAACGCTCGCTGATCTCGTCGCGGTGGCGCGTTCGAACCCGCGCGCCGGCATCGTGGGTCCCCGCGTGCTGAACCCCGATGGCACGGTGTACGCGAGCGGCCGGTCGTTCCCGAGCCTCATCGACGCCACCGGCCACGCGTTCCTGGGCACGGTGCGCCCTCACAATCGGTTCTCCGAGCGTTACATGCTCGGCGGCTGGGACCGGAACTCGGAGCGGACGGTCGACTGGGTGAGCGGCTGCGCGATGCTGATGCCCCGCGCGGCGCTGGAGGACGTGGGCACGTTCGACGAGGGGTTCCCGCTGTACGGCGAGGAACTCGACATGGCCACCCGGCTCCGTGATGCGGGCTGGAGCGTCGTGTTCACCCCGGCCGCGGAGGTGATCCACGAGATCGGCGTGAGCACCGGGCGCTCCCGCCGGATGCTGCTGATGCACTCGAACAGCGTCTTCCGTTACTACCGCAAGCATCGGGCCGCCGGCTGGCGGCGGCTAACCTTGCCGTTGGCCTGGGCGGTACTGCGGGTGCGCGCGGAGTTGGAGTCCATGAGAGGAACGGTGCGGGGATGAAGGCGGTCGTGCTGGTCGGAGGCGAGGGGACGCGGATGCGACCGCTCACCGAGACCATCCCGAAGCCGCTGCTTCCCCTGCTGGACCGCCGGTCTCTTGACCACGTGCTTGACCACCTCGCCCGCCACGGGGTCCACGAGGTCGTCCTGTCCTCGCCGTACCTGGAGGACACCTTCCATCCGTTCATCGAGGCGCGCGCCGGCGACCCCGCCATCGTCTGGATCACGGAGACCGAGCCCCTGGGCACGGGCGGGGCGATCGTGAATGCGCTCGACCGCTTGGGCGACGAGTCGTTCTTCGCCCTCAACGGCGACATCCTCACCGACCTGGACCTCTCGGCGATGCTGGACCTGCACCACGCCAAGGATGCCGCGGTGACGATCGCGTTGCATCACGTGGAGGACGCCCGCGCGTTCGGACTCGTCGACACGGAAGCCGACTCCCGCGTGCGCGCGTTCCGCGAGAAGCCCGAGGCGCCGATCCCGGGCGACATCAACGCCGGTACCTACCTGCTGGATCCGGCGGCGTTGCGAGACTGGGCGCCGGGCGTCAACCGTTCGATCGAGCGCGACATCTTCCCGGCGGTGATCGACGTGGGTCGACGCGTCTTCGGGTTCGTGTCTAAGGCTTACTGGCTCGACCTTGGGACCCCCGAGAAGTACCGGCAGGCGCACTTCGACATGATGGATGGGCGCGTGCACGGTGTCTCGTACCCGTCGCCGTGGTTGGGCGAGGGAGCCGAGGTGGACCTCCGCGCGCACCTGGGTCGGTGGGTCGCGATCGGGCCCCGCGCCCGCGTCGGCGCGGACGCGCAACTGGATGACTCGGTTCTCCTGTCCGCGGCGGTGGTGGGCGTGGGTGCGAAGGTGGTGCGTTCGATCCTGGGGCCCGGCGCGATCGTGGACGATGACGCGATCCTGGTCGACACCGTGGTGGGCGAGGGTGCCCGGGTGCCGGCCGGCCTGACCCTGGAGGACGCGCGCGTGCCCGCCGGATCGGTAGCCGAACGCGCTTGACTCAACCTCCGGTCGCGGCAGGTCGATGTGGTAGCTTCACCGACCTGACCGGGGGGTCACCGATCACATGCGTCGCATCCGCTTCCTCACGCTCGCCCTGGCGTTGATGGCCGTCGTGGCTTCCGCCGCGCTCGGGTCGACGGTTGCGAGCGCGGCCGGCCCCGGGACGACGGTGGGCCCGGGCATCCTTACCGGCCCACAGGACGCTCCGGCCGCCCGGGCGCGGGGCACGGGGTTCACCTTCTTCGGTTCGGGCGACGGCCACGGCCTCGGCATGTCACAGTGGGGTGCGTACGGGCTCGCGCAGCGTGGGTGGGGCTACAAGAAGATCCTCACGCACTTCTTCTCCGGCACCAAGGTCGCCAAGGCGGCGAAGCCCGTGAAGAGCCTGCGCGTGGAGCTCACGTACGACCGCACCTCGATCCATCTGACGGCGAGGGTGGCGCCGGTCAGGCTCTCGGTGGGCCGTCCCCCTCCCAACGGAACCCCCGTCGGCAAGATCCCGATCGGCGCGACGTGGACCGTGAACGCGGCGGCCGACGGCTTCGCGGTTCGCGATGCCTCCGGCGGGCTTGTGGGCGGTAAGGCGTGGGGCGGCCCCGCATTCCATCTTTACGCGACCTACGCGGATCGCGGCGGCAGGGTGTTCGTACCGGAAGCCGATGCGATCTGGCAACGCGGGTTCACCTACGCGCGCGGTTACCTTGAGTTCAACGAGTATGGGTGCGGTGCGGGAGGGTGTTCCGAGCGCCTCGTCATGCCGATCGGGTTCGAGCAGTATCTGCTAGGGATCGGTGAGATGCCGAGCGACTGGCCGGTGGACGCGCTGAGGTCCCAGGCGGTTGCGGCCCGGACCTATGCCTCCTACTCGATCAAGCACTACGGGCTGCGGAAGTCTTGCAACTGCCACATCACCGACGGCGCCGGCGACCAGACCTACGTCGGCTACTCCAAGGAGCAGGGGGCCGCTGGGAGGCGGTGGACCGCCGCGGTGAGCTCCACCAAGGGCCGGGTCATCTCCTACCGCGGCGCGCTGATCCAGTCGTTCTTCGCCGCCTCGGACGGCGGTCACTCCGAGAACGTGGAGGACGCGTGGCATGGGGGCAACGCCGCGTACGCAGTGCCGTACCTGCGAGGGGTCTGCGATCCCGGCGAGTACACCTCGGCCAACCCGTGGACGAACTGGGACTACACGTTCGGCGCCCCTGAGCTCACGAGCCGACTCGCTCCGTATACGGGCGCGATCGGCACCGTATCGGGCTTCGGCGGTATCGCGCGCGGCGGCGGTGGCCGGGTGATCCGAGCCACGGTCAAGGGTGGGGGCGGCAGCGCCGTCGTGTCCGGCACCGAACTACGGGCCGCGCTCGGACTCCCCGACGATCGGGTCTGGTTCAACGAGAACAAGAACATCGTTGGGGCGGTACGCGCGAAGTACGACGATCTGATGTGCCGCCCGGGCCTGCCCACCACCGGCGTCCTCGCCCTCGACCACGGAGCTCGTCAGCGGTTCCGCGCGGGCGGTATCTACCGCAACAGCAGGGCCGATGTGACCGTGTGGCTGCGGGGCCCGATCGACGCGGAGTATCTGGGCGTGGGCGGGGCGAGCGGGGTCATCGGTCTGCCGACCTCCGACGTGCGTGCCGCCTCCCATGCTCGCGCCGCGTGTCGCTCGTGCCGTCGTATCTCCTTCGAACACGGTCGCATCTTCGCGAAGGTCGGCGCGGGGACCCACGCCCTGTGGGGGGCGGTCCTGAAGGCCTATCTCGCGCACGGCGGGACGTCGGGCCGCCTGGGGTTCCCCACGAGCCGGGTGAAGGGCGGTGCCACAGGGTCGTTCGCAACCTTCGAGCACGGCCGCATCGATTGCCAGACAGGGTCCGGCTGCACGCTCAGTTGAGTCCTAGCAGTCGTCCGACGCGTTCGGTTCCGGCGCGTTCGACGTGCAGACGAATGCATCGATGAATCCGTTCGCGATCGTGACGGCTTGATCGCTCGTCACCGCTGCGGGGCATGTCTGCAGCTTGTTCCACGCGGTCATGGCCAGCGCGGTGCCGTCCGGAAGCTCCGGGTAGGGCGCGAGGAGGGTGTTGTTCCGCGTCTCAGCGACCCGTGCGAGCTGGGTGACCGTGGGAGCGGGAAGCGCGCCCGTCCCGTCGGCCCGGTAGTACAAGATCACGCCCGCATGCTCAAGGAAGTGCACCGCCTGGGTCTCGTCCACGGGTTCCGTGAGCACGGCGGGTGACGTGGGCTGGGAAGCAGGGGCGTGGATCCCGGACGTGGCGGGGTGCTGGTCGTAGACGGTGGTTTGGCCGGGCTCGAGATGGCTGCCTCCGGGCGCGTCGGCGACGGGTGTCTCGACCCCAGAGCAGCCCGCGGCGTTCGCCGCCGCCACGGCGGCCTCCGGGATCTTGCCCGGCCCCGGCGCCCGCTGGATGAACCACAGCACCCCGAACAGCGCGAGCCCCACGGCGCCGAACACGGCGGCGCGCCTGACGGCCGCGCTCCGCACCTCTTTCTTGCGCGCCGCCTCTTTCGCGGCGCGCGCCTGCTCCTTGCGGTCCTTGCGTGAGGAAGCCGACCCGGCGGGTGGGGCCCCGTTCGGCGTGGGCGCCCCGGGGGGGCGGGACCGGTTCCTCGGCTTGCGCTTCTTCTTCGCCATCTACATGGAGGAATTCTGCTCCCGAGCCACACCGATGTACGCGCGCTCGGGGTAGGCGTTGGAGTACTGCGAGGTGAAGTCGAACGCCACGGCGAGACTCGGCTGCGCGCAGGTCTGCAGGCGGTGCCAGGCCACGAGGGCCATCTGCACGCCCTCGGGCAGCGAACCCTGGGCGCCCTGATCTGGGAAGTCGTAGGGGGCCACGATGACCTTGGCTTGGCCGACGTTATCGGCACGGTTGTAGAAGGTCCGGATGGCCTGGATCTCCGGCGTGTCGGCCACCGACGGCGCGTACCAGATGATCGCTCCTCCGTGCTCCAGCGAGTGGATCGTGCGGTAGACGTCCGGCGGGCGATCGTAGACGCCGGCGCCCGCGGGGCTCAGGTCGTGGGGTCCCGAGGCGGGCGGGATCGTCGCATACTCCGAGAGCGGGGGAGGCGTGGGGATCGTCGTGTCTCCGATGTGCGCGTGGTCGATGTCCGGATCCTTGCCGGGAGCGTTCTGGTAGTTCGGAGTTTCCTGTACGTCGCTGCACCCGGCCGCCTTCGCGGCGTCCCCGGCCCCGTCGATCAGGGCCTGCGGCGAGGCCTGGGCGCCGAGGTCGCTGCCACCGGGTTTCACCACGAAGGCCACCACGACCGCAGCCACCACCGCCAGCGCGATCAACACCAGGCCGATCCGGCGGTTGCGGTTGCGCGCCGACATCTGCTGTTGGATCTTCTCGCGCTCCAGGCGCGCCGATTCCTTGCGTTCCGCCTTCGTGGGACGGTGGTTCGGGTCTGTTGGGTTGGCCACGTAGGAGTCTCCTGCTCGGTTGGCCCGACCGGTGAGGAGCGACCGGGCGGAGGAAGCAGCGTACCGAATGGCGCGCGTTTGCATGGGATTCGCGGGCCTCCTATCCTTCGGTCTGCTTCCCCTGGCTTCCCCTAAGGTTTGCCGAGCGGCGAGCCAAGCGCTCAGCGGAACGTCGCGAAGTCCGAAACGTCGATCGGCGGACGGGGACCGGGGACCCCGTCCGCGTGGGCGATGCCGCAGGCCACCACGCCGAGGGCGCTCCAAGCCGGGCCCATGCCGAGAGCCGCACGCGTCTCCGTCTGGCAGAACAGCGTGGAGGAGATCCAGCAGCTCGCCAGCCCCTGGGCGCTCAGCGCGAGCAGCAGGGTCTGCACGGCGGCGCCGCCTGCGAGCAGGAACATCTCGCGCTCGGCCCGGGCACGCTCGTCGTCGGGATAGCTGTGGGAGCCCGCGAAGGTCAGCCACGGCACGATCAAGACCGGCGCCGCCCCCAGCACCGCATCGCTCTTGGCGATGCGCCGGGCGATGGTGTCCTCGGGCGTGCCGTCGCCGCGCAGGTCCTCGCGCCAGGCCTGAGCCATGGCGGCGAGCAGGGCCGCGCGCGCGGCGGAACTCGTGAGCGCGGTGAATCGCCAGGGTTGCGTGTGGTGGGGTGCGGGTGCGGTGCATGCGGCCGCGATCGCCTCCTCCAGCGCGGCTCGCGGGACCTCGCCCTCCGACGTGAACGACCGGATCGTGCGTCGCGCGTGAAGCGCCTGCAGGGGCGAGGTACGGAACAGGTCCTCGTCCGGGGCGCGGACGAGGTCGGTGGCCGGCCCATCCGGCGCCCCGCCCCGGTCGACCCCGCGAACGATCGCGACCGGTATCCGCGCATCCTTGCCCATCACGAGCCCGGTCGCCGCCGCCACCTCGTCGGCGAGCGCAACCTCGGTGGTCTCGAGCTCGCGTCCGAGATGGTCGCGCTTGCCGCGAAGGTCGATCACGGCCGGCAGCCCTGCGCAGCCGATCGCCACGTTGACGAGCCCGGTCCGCCAGGCGCGACCGAACGTGTCGGTGATGACCACGGCCACGCTCACCCCGAGCCGTTCGACGAGCGAGACCCGCAGTCGCTCCGCCGATCCATCGGGGTCCTCCGGCAGGAGCGCGAGGGTCCCGGGCTCCACGTTCGAGGCGTCCACGCCCGCGTTCGCGCACACGAACCCGTGCGCTGTCTCCGCGATCACGAGGTCCCCCCGCCGAGCCACCACGCGTTTCGTCTCGCGCCCGACCGCCTCCGCCCGCGTGTCGCCGGGCACGAGGCGTGCCTCGGCCTTCGACACGATCTTCTGGGTCACGGCCACGATGTCGCCGTCGGTGAGCCCCAGGGAAGCGAGGGCGGGTGCGAGGAGCGCGGCGAGGTCGTCCCCAGGGTGGATCTCGGGAAGACCCGGCACGGGATCGATGCTGAGGCTCATGCGAGTGCGAGCTCCAGCACGGTGCGCGAGACGGCCTCCGCACGCGCGTCGTCGGTCATGATCGTGTCGGTGACGGCGACCCGCAATCCGAGTTCCTCGAGCTGAGGGACGAGGGCTCGGTCGCGCTCGTCGATCACCCAGGCGCCGAGCAGCCCTTCATACGCATGCGCCGCTCCGACGGCCGAGACCTCGAGCCCGACCGCGGGCATCAGGCGGTCGGCCATACCGACGACCGGTGCCCCGCCCACGATGCCGCTTACCCCCGCCACCCGCGACCGTCGTCCCGCCACCGCTTCCCGCACGCCCGGGACGGCCAAGATCGGCCGCAGAGACACAACGGGGTTGGACGGACAGAACAGGATCGCGTCGGCGTCCTCGATCGAGCCGAGAACGCCGGGGGCCGGCCGCGCGTCGGCGGCGCCTTCGTACCTGACATCGGTCACGCGATCGGCCGCCCGGCGGCCCACCCAGTACTCCTGGAAATGCAGGTCCAGCGCTTGCCCCGTCTCCGCGTCCACCGCGTCGATCCGGGTGGCGACCCGGTCGTCCGTGACGGGAAGTAGGCGAGCCGTGACGCCGAACCGCTCGGCGATCCGCCCGATAGCCTCCGACATCGTTGCCCCGCGAGCGAGCAGGTCCGACCGCAGCAGGTGCGTCGCGAGATCGAGGTCGCCCAGGTTGAACCAGGCTTGGTCCGCCCCGAACGCCCGCAGCTCTTCGGTGGCGCGGAAGGTCTCGTCGCGCCGGCCCCAGCCCCGTTCGCGGTCGAACACGCCGCCGAGCCAGTACGTCACGGAGTCGGGGTCGGGCGATACGCGGAGGCCATGAACGTCGTAGTCGTCTGCCACGTTCAGCACCACCGTGAGGTCGTCGCCGGACACGACGCGGGCGAGCCCGCGCAGGAACTTTCCGGCGCCGATCCCCCCTGCCAACGCGACGACCTTCATAGCCGCACAGCGTAGTAGGCTCGCCGACATGCCCGAGGGGACCGCGCAACCGCTTCGCCGCGCCCTCGCGCGCGCCGAGAACGGCAAGACGCTCTCGCTTCCCGAGACCGAGGCGCTGTTGGGGGCCCGCAGCGACGACCTGATCCGGTTGATGGCGCACGCCGCCGGGCTGCGGGACCTCGGCCACGGGGACGTCGTGACCTACTCGCCCAAGGTGTTCATCCCGCTCACGATGCTGTGTCGGGACCACTGCCACTATTGCACCTTCGCCAAGCCGCCGGCGAAGCTCGATCACCCTTACCTCACGCCCGAGGAGGCTGTGGCGATCGCCGAGGCCGGCCGGAGGGCGGGCTGCAAGGAGGCGTTGTTCACGCTGGGGGATCGTCCCGAGGACCGCTACGAGATCGCGCGAACCTGGCTCGAGGAGCGAGGGTACGCTAGCACCCTGGACTACGTACGCGCGGTCGCGATCCGCGTGATCGAGGAGACGGGGTTGCTGCCTCACCTCAACCCAGGCGTGATGTCCTACGAGGAGATCGCCCGCCTGAAGCAGGTCGCGGCTTCGATGGGTCTCATGTTGGAGACGTCGTCGTCGCGGCTCGGCGAACGGGGTGGGCCGCATTTCGGGTCGCCCGACAAGATGCCCGCCGTGCGGCTCCGCACGATCGAGGACGCCGGGCGGCTCGGCGTCGCGTTCACCACCGGCGTGCTGGTGGGCATCGGTGAGACGTCCGCCGAGCTGGCCGCCTCGCTGTTCGCGATCCGGGACATCCATCGCCGGTACCGCCACGTGCAAGAGGTCATCGTTCAGAACTTCAGGGCCAAGCCGGGCACGGCGATGCACGCCGCCCCGGAGCCCGAAGACGAGGCGTTCCTCGCTGCGGTGGCGACTGCACGGATCGTGCTCGGCCCGAGGATGCACCTGCAGGCGCCACCCAACCTCAGCGATCGTGAGCAACAGCTGAGGCTCCTCGACGCGGGGATCGACGACTGGGGTGGCGTATCGCCGCTCACGCCCGATCACGTGAACCCGGAGCGTCCGTGGCCGACGCTGCAGGCGCTCGAGGCCACCACGGCCGCGCGTGGCAAGCGCCTGCTCGAACGCCTCACGATCTACCCGGAGTACGCCACGAAGCCGGATCCGTATCTCGCCGGGAAGATGCGTGCGCCCGTCGCCGCGCTTTTGGCGCCCGACGGCCGCGCGGAGCCCGCCCGGATCCCCCGCGCCGTCCCTTGGCAGGATCCCGACGTGCAGTGGAAGCCTCGAAGGATCGGGCTAACCTTCGCGAAGGACGCAGCTGCCGGCCTCCGCGCCGACGCGCTCTCCGTGTATGGCGATTTCGAGGCGCTCGATGTCACGCGCACCTGGCAGGCCGCCGACGTCGCCCCAGCGCGGCTCGACGCCGACATCAGGACGGCGCTGCGCAAAGCCGAGGCCCACCGATCCCTCACCGACCCCGAGGCCCTCGCACTCTTCCGGGCCGAAGGCGATGCACTGGATGCGTTGCGCGCGGTGGCGGACGGCCTCCGTTCGGAGGCGGTTGGCGACGAGGTGACCTACGTGATCAACCGCAACCTGAACTTCACCAACGTCTGTTACGTGGGTTGCCGGTTCTGCGCGTTCGCTCAGCGGGAGCAGGACGCCGAGTCCTACACCCTCACCCTCGAGGAGGTCGGGGACCGCGTGCAAGAGGCCTGGACGTCGGGTGCCACGGAGATCTGCATGCAAGGGGGTATCCATCCGGACCTCCCGGGATCGTTCTACTTCGACCTCCTGGACACGGTGAAGGCCCGCGCGCCGGGCATGCACATCCACGCGTTCAGTCCGATGGAGGTCATGAACGGGGCCACGAAGCTCGGGATCTCTTACGCGGAGTTCCTCGCCGAAGCCAAGGCCCACGGGCTCGGCACGATCCCGGGGACCGCGGCGGAGATCCTCGATGACGACGTTCGTTGGCTCCTCACCAAGGGAAAGCTCCCGGCTGACACCTGGGAGGAGATCGTGCGAACGGCGCACGGCCTCGGCATCCGCTCCAGTTCCACCATCATGTTCGGCCACGTGGATGCGCCACCGCACTGGGTCGCACACTTGCGGCGGCTCGCGGCTATCCAGGCCGACACGGGGGGCTTCACGGAGTTCGTGCCGCTGCCGTTCGTTCACCAGAACGCCCCGATCTACCTCGCCGGGAAGGCACGGCCGGGTGCGACGTTCGAGGAAAGTCTGCGGATGCACGCCGTGGCGCGCATCCTGCTCGACGGAGCGATCTCGAACATCCAGGTGTCGTGGGTGAAGCTCGGGGTTGAGGCTTGCCAGGCGATCCTTCGCTCCGGCGCCAACGATTTCGGCGGCACCTTGATGGAGGAAACGATCTCGCGGATGGCCGGCGCGGAGTGGGGGATCGCCATGACCGCCGACGGATTCGACGACGCGATCCGCGCGATCGGTAGGATCCCTGTTGTGCGTTCCACGACCTACGAACACGTCGAACGGCGTCCGATGCCCGTTGTCGGTCAATCGAGTTGACTTTTCTCGTCAAGGTGCTTGACGACCAGATTTCCCGTCGAAACCCCTTGCCACCTGCGCTAACGCACGGGACGATAGGTGCGATCGAGGGATGAGGCAGAGAACTTCCTCGCGCAGGACTTGTCAGCGAGGTAGTTCTTCCCGCAGAATCACACGGTTGTGATTTCGGGGGGAGACTGAGCGGTGCATCACTACATCCCTTGGCAGGAGCGTGCGCGTTGTCGCGACTATGACCCGGAGATCTTCTTCCCCGAGAAGGGAGGCTCATCGAGGGAGGCCAAGCGGATCTGCAGTGAGTGCCCCGTTCGGATCGAATGTCTGAACTACGCCCTCCGCCGCGATGAACGCTACGGCGTTTGGGGCGGGATGAGCGAACGGGAGCGCCGACGCCTGAAGCGCATGGCGTCCTGAACTGAACCAGGAAGTACCGAAAGGGGGCAGCATGGCAGCAGCCAAGAAGACCGCGGCTCGCAAGAAGCCCGCGGCCAGGAAGAAGACCGCCGCACGCAAGCCCGCGGCGCGCAAGAAGACCGCCGCACGCAAGCCCGCGGCGCGCAAGAAGACCGCAGCTCGCAAGAAGCCCGCGGCCAGGAAGAAGACCGCGGCACGCAAGCCCGCGGCTCGCAAGAAGACCGCCGCACGCAAGCCCGCGGCGCGCAAGAAGACCGCAGCGCGCAAGCGCTGAGCGTTGTCGTTCAGCGATCCGAAGGGGGGCGAAACGCCCCCCTTCCGCTGTCCGGGGTCGGCCGCGTGCTAGCCTCGGCGCCGCGCAGGACGCGCCTCGCATGACCCAACCTTCCACTCACGCCGCCGCTGAGCAGGCGCCCTCCGTCCTCGTCGTCCTCATCGTGCGCGACGCGAGCGGTTGGCTCCGCGAAAGCCTCGCTGCCCTGTCGGCGCAGACGTACCCGCGGCTGGCGATCATGGCCGTGGACAATGGGTCGACCGATGGATCCGGCGAGCTACTGGTGCAGGCGCTCGGGGAAGGCAGGGTCGTCACTCGCTCTCGGGATGACGGCGTTTCCGGAGCGCTCGCGGCCGCTCTCGAGACCGCGGTTGCCAAGGAGGCGGACCACATCCTTCTCCTGCACGACGACGCGGCCCTCGACCCCGACGGCGTCGAGCGTCTGGTAGAGGCCACGGCGATCCCAGGTGTCGATCGGGTTGGCATCGTGGGGGGGAAGATCGTGGACTGGGATGACCCTCGGCAGCTCCGCGACGTAGGCAGCTCGGCCGACCGCTTCGGCCATGCGTACTCGCCCCTGCAGCCGGGCGAGATCGACCAAGGACAGTTCGACCGTGTTCTGGAGGTCCTCAGCGTGTCGTCGTGCGCCATGTTGGTTGCGCGACGGGCCTGGCAGCGCGTCGGGTTGTTCGACGAGCGCCTCGCCGGTCGCCAGGCCGAGCTCGATCTGTGCTGGCGGGCCCGGATCGCCGGGTATCGGGTGTTGATGATGCCGTTGGCGCGGGTGCGGCACCGGGGCGAGACGACCGGGTCGGAGCCCGGCGGCGGGCCGCGCCGGAGCGCGCGCTATCACGAGGACCGCTCTGCGATCGCGTCCGTGATCAAGAACTACTCGTTCCTCAACCTGTTGTGGGTACTGCCGCTTTCGCTCGCGCTCGGCCTGGTTCGCATGCTGTTCCTCCTCCTCGCGCGCAGGTTCGAGGAGGCCTACGACCTGCTTGCGGCCTGGGGGTGGAACGTCGCACATCTGCCGGGCACGCTCGGGCGAAGACGTCGCGCACAGAAGGCCCGCAGGGTGAAGGACCGGCGGCTCCGCCGTTTCATGGAATCGGCGGGGCTGCGTCTCCCACGATGGTTCCAGACGGCCGAACGGATCCTGGAGGAGCAGCGCGAGATCGAACTCGGAGACGAAGGGCTGCCGGCGACCAGGCGGCTGCGTGACCGGACCGCGTCGCTCGTGGGAACACATCCGGTCATCGTGGGGTCGTTCCTCGGTGTGGTCGTGGGTGCGATCGCTATCAGGGGGCTGCTCGGGCCCGGCGTACTCGTAGGCGGCGTTCTCCCGGCCTTCCCCGCCAAGGCCTCCGGCTTCTTCCAGGAGCTCGATTCGGCGTATCGAACCACGCCGCTCGGGGGTGCCCTCGCGGCGAGCCCCGCCCTCGCGGTCATGGGGGGGCTGTCGGCGCTCCTGGTGGGAAGCACGTCCCTGGCGCAGAAGGTCTTGCTGGCCGGCGCGCCGGTCCTGGCCGCGATCTTGATGTATCGGGCCTCCGTTCGCCTCACCGGCCGGCCGGGCCCTTCGGTGCTCGCGGCGGCCGCCTACGTCGCGTCCGCCCTCATGCTGTGGTCGTACTCGCAGGGTCGCATCGATCTCCTTGTTGCCCTCGCGGTCCTGCCCGCGGCCGCTGAGCGGCTCGAGATCGCCTTCGGTTCGGACGAGCTCGCTGACGGCCGCTTTCGGTTCGTGGCCGGCGTCGC
>Ga0315278_10000375_pt1 | contig 39567 bp, 29 predicted proteins | sample YL17G06_0_MG_FD_203880 | JGI IMG/M metagenome (GOLD analysis project Ga0315278, IMG submission 203880) | Sediment microbial communities from Yellowstone Lake, YNP, Wyoming, USA - YL17G06_0 | ecosystem: Environmental > Aquatic > Freshwater > Lake > Sediment | place: USA: Wyoming | collected... | reverse complement strand
GAATGCCGTAGTTCTAAGAGACGAAATTTTTAATGAACTGGCATTATTTAGAAAAAAATTCATCGCCATTTGCCGGACGGCGTTGAGAGACTATCCGCAATTGCTCGAAAAACTAGGCATCAAGGTCTATTCGGAAGGCTACGTAAGAGCGAAACCTAAAAAGGATGAAGAACAACCCCCCGCGGAGGGCGGTACAACTCAAACGGCGGCCCCCGCGGTTCAAACTGCTCCGGACACTAATAAAAAGAAAAAAGGAAAATAACCGGCCAACGATTTCACAATCCTTATAAAAAGGGGGGAGGCGATGGAAGGAACTCCTCGAAAAGGTACTGAGCCTGACGGTGTTACTAAGTAATTCTTCCGGTCAAGTTCTACTGATAGGGTGCACGCGCCGCGTGCCTACAAAACGGGACCCCCAGCATGAGGGGGGAAAAAATGGGGGGTTACCAGTACATCGATATATTGTAACTTTCACATTTTTGTGGTATAAAAACCTCTAAGGATTCATTATGCAAACAGCGATAAGCTTCACCCAGCCCACATCAGCCGGCAGTAACCGGCGGCAAACGATTATGGAAATCATAACCTCGGAATTGTACCCTGAAGAGAGTTTCCCTGCCAAATATTTCCCCAATATCCACACGCTCCTATTCAACCTTTTTATCGAAATCATCAAACCCCAGGATGAACTGTGGAAATTGTACAACAGCGACCGGGAGAGCATACGGATCAAAGAGGCCGTAAGACAGACGCTTAATTTCAGGAACCTCTTAAAAAACCACCCACAGACCGTGGTATTGGTTTACCGCGAATACATTAAAAAATTTCTCATATTTAAAAGTGCCCATGCCGACCCTACCGAACGAGAGGACATTTTCCAGGAGATCCTCGCCCGGTTAATCGAAGATAAAATCTATAAAATCCGGGAGAAATACGATTTTAATTTTCATAAAATATCCTCTTTTACCTCCTATTTTATGGTGACTGTCCGTAATATATACATAGACATCATACGCGAACGGAACGTCCGCCCCTTGACGGCGGGAGGTGTCCAGGAAATCGGCGATGTCGCGGATCTCCATGGAGATAAAAAAATGATCGATCGCTTACTGATCAACGAAGAGTTGACCAAACTGCAAACAATACTGGTATTGTACTATAAAATACGCGCCAGGCTTGAACTCTGCCTGAAATTTAAATACCGCATCCCTGTCACCCGGCATGATATTGAAAAATGTTTCCCCAATTGCCGGGAGGAAGATATTAAAACCCTGACACAGGATTTTACCACCGCCAAAGACAAGCGGGTATTTGAGAAGATTCTTTCAGTTTTTAATTACCATGAGGCCAGGGAGAACAAAAGCGACACGCTGCGAAAATGGGTCAATGTCAAAGTGGACGAAATTATCATGCATCTGAACCGGACCCATAGCGCCAGGGTGTATAATAATAAAAATTTCGCCGATTTTATTGCCCTTTACTACCAGGACGGTGGAAACCATGAAAACAACGCATTATGAAATTGAGAACGGGCATTTAAGCGATGCCTTAACCGCCCGCTATGCCGACGCCCTTATCGAAGAGGGGATTCCCAACCTCCCGGAAGAAGCGCTATTGCATGTGCAGGACTGCACAGAGTGCAAAGACAAGATCATCGATGTTTCGATCTTTTTGCGAAACCCGGATTCCTCGATTGCGAAAAGCGCCGACCGCGTCAAAAGCGCAATAACGGATAACACAGACAACATAGTGGTAATGCCCGGGCGGAAATGGGACCTGTACCCATTGAGAATTGCCGCCATCTTCTTTGTAACAGCAATATTGCTGGGTACTTATTTTTTTGTATTTAGAGATGGCGCATCGTTTAAAGAAATGTTTTCCAATACCGGGGATACCGGGCAAATAAAACAGGCAGAGGAAAAACCCGCGGTCCCGGGGCAGAAAACCTCGTCCCCGGGAGAAACGCCGGCGAACGGCGCTGAAAAGAACGGCCAACAGACCACAACGGGGAATGGGGTAAACATTGTGAACCCCAACCTGGAAAGCATGATCGACACCCGGTACAGGAGTTCGGGTATCCAGATCATCTCGCCGTTGAATAACACCGGTTACACTGCCGGCAGCGATATCGTTTTTGCCTGGACTCCGCCGGTCCAGGGCCCGCTCACCTTGAAGATCATTAATAATAAAAATGCAGTGGTATACGAATACCCACTGGGCGTCAACGGCTGCGAGTTTGTCTTAAAACAAAATCTACCCCCGGGACTCTACTACTGGAAACTGGAAAACCAGGACGACTTGCTCCATATCGGCAAGTTCTTTGTAAAAAAATGAGTCCCATTAATCGGTTTCTCCGAAACGGATATCATTTCTTTCATCGAGAGGAAATATAATTTCCTCTCGGTTGTCTTTAGGTTTAGTTTTTTTGTTTTGAAACGGGGGAATTCCCTGTCTGGGAACCAGGAAAATATTCAAGTCCGCATTGAGGGCCTCGGCAATACTCTGTAAAGTACTGATCCTGGGAAACGCTTCCCCATTTTCAATGGTGCGAATCGCCCTGGGCGTGCGGTCCACCATTTTTGCCAACTGCTCTTGCGTCATGCCCAATGATTCCCGGATCCCTTTGACTTGCTCTTTGTAACCGGGATATTGAGAAAGCCATTCTTGTATATCCCCTGCTCCCGGCAACGGGTTCACTTTATTTGACTGATTAATAAAATATTTTTTTTCCATATTCCTATTATAGGCAATTATATTTCCTATTTCAAGGCTTTTATTAAAATAATGCCTCCGGCGGCCAACTTTTTGAAAAAAGTTGGACAAAAACTTTTGTTAGACAAAAACTTTTGTTTAACTTGAAAATCTTTTTTCGAAGTTATACAATAATCTGAGAAAAAGGAGGAAACCATGAAAAACGTGGGAGATAAATTACAAGATTTTGTGCTCAGGGACCAGGACAATAAACCAATTAAAAGCTCAGACTTGAGAGGAAAAAAAATATTACTATCCTTTCATCCCCTGGCTTTTACATCCGTATGCGCCAACCAGATGAAATCGCTGGAAGAAAACGCGGAAACCTTTAAACAATTGAATACCGTGCCTTTGGGCATCAGCATCGACCAGCCCTTTGCCAAAGGCGCATGGGCCAAAGAATTAGAAATCGAAAACGTTCGCCTACTTGCCGATTTCTGGCCCCACGGCGGCGTCGCCAAAAGCCTGGACCTGTTCCGGGAAAAAGAAGGCTCCTCCATGAGAGCCAATGTTATCATCGATGAACAAGGAAAAATCATTTTCATCAAAATCTATGATATCCCGGAACTGCCGGATATAAAGGAAATCATCGAGTTTTTGAAAAAATAACCAAACCCACCGCAAATACCAGGAGGTAATATGTCCAAAATAGTATTGACGCCCATTGCCGACGGCGTCGAAGAAATCGAAGCAGTGGCCATTATCGATATCTTAAGACGCGCCGGAGCCGAAGTTACCGTGGCCTCTGTGATGAAGGAACGCTTAGAGGTTACCGCTTCCCGGGGTGTAAAACTGGTTGCGGATCGCTCGATTAGCGAATGCATCGATGTCCGGTATGACCTGATCGCACTCCCGGGCGGCATGCCCGGCGCCCAACACCTGCACGATTCCAAAGAATTGATCCAACTCCTGAAAAACCAAAACCGGGAAGGAAAATTATACGCAGCCATTTGCGCCGCCCCGGCCATCGTCCTTTACCCACACGGCTTCCTGTTCCGACGCCGGGCCACTTGCCACCCGGGCCGGATAAACACCTTTGAGAATTCAGATACCGAAGCAGTAAACGCCCGCGTGGTAGTCGATGGAAACTGTATCACCAGCCAGGGACCCGGAACCGCCATCGAGTTTTCCCTGAAACTGGTGGAACTGCTCTTCGGTCCTGAAAAAGCAAAGGAGGTAGCAGACCCCATGGTGGTGACATGAAAATAGCCGCCAAGTTTTTTTCTTTTTTTCTTCGCGGTCCTTCGCGTTCTTCGCGGCTATCTTTATGGCAGATCGGAATTCGTTTGCGTTATCCCTGGCGACTAAGAAATGAATCGATGAACTTTTCCCATTCCGAATCGGTTTCATAATCGCGCACCGAAACCCCATTTGACGTGTTCCCCAGGATCATCCGGGTTAAAAAGATGCCCCTCCGGTAAAGACAAAGCACCGGCTTACCGATGCGTAAAGCATAACAAACCTCATACCCCACTCCCAACGAAGGATTACTGACCTCCGCGATTACACCGTCACACTCCTTGAGCCATTCGATATCGCGAACGTAAATTTGTTCCGGCGTATACCTCTTTTCCATTGCCAGCACATCGGGGTGAACCACGTGCTCGGTCAATACCCGCCGCCCCGCCGCTTTAAGATAGGCGACTATTTTTTGATATACTTCCAGGTATTGCCTACCGCCGGCAATAGAACCGCAAAAATAAATGTTCTTCATTACTTTATTCACATTCGCCTCTTTTCACTTGAATAACCATGCCTGAATTCATAATACCCAATGATAAATTTATTTGAAAATAAAATCAACTGGAGAAAAAAAATATTTCTCTTTACATTTCCCCAATTTTTTTATAGAATCTGTACCTTGCCGGGAACGGCAAAAAAAATAATTTGAAATATGAAAAATGATGAATAATAGATAACAAGGAGACTACCATTAGCAGTAATAGTATTAGAAATTTAGTCATCGTCGAGTCGCCGGCAAAGGCCAAGACTATCGAGAAATTCCTGGGAAAGGATTTCCAGGTAGCCTCCAGTTTCGGCCATATCCGCGACCTGGTAAAAAAGAATTTCGGCATCGAGAAAGAGAACAATTACAAACCCCAATATGAAATCTCACTGGAAAAGAGAAAAGTTGTGGCCGAGTTGAAAAAGCTGGCGGAAAAAACAGAAAACTTCTGGCTGGCGACTGACGAGGACCGTGAAGGCGAAGCCATTGCCTGGCACCTGGCAGAGGTTCTCAAATTGAACAGTGAAAATACCCGGCGGATCGTGTTCGATGAAATTACCAAAGACGCGATTCTTTACGCCGTGGCCAATCCCAGGCAAGTCGATCAGAACCTTGTCGACGCCCAGCAGGCCCGGCGTATTCTCGACCGCCTGGTGGGGTTTGAATTGTCCCCCATTTTGTGGAAAAAAGTAAAACCTTCCCTATCGGCCGGTCGCGTCCAATCCGTGGCGGTGCGATTGCTGGTGGACCGGGAACGGGAAATCCAGGACTTTAAAAGCACTTCTTCCTATAAAGTTTCCGCCCTGTTTCATGTTCCCAATAAAGACAATAAAAAACTCCAATTGAAAGCCGAACTGCCCAAACGGTTGAAAGACCGCCAGGAAGTGCTGGATTTCCTGGAGAAATGCAAAGACGCGGAATTCAAAGTAAAGGATATCGTTACTAAACCCTCCAAAAAGTCGCCGGCCCCGCCGTTTACCACCTCTACATTGCAGCAGGAAGCCAGCCGGAAATTAGGGTTTTCCGTGGCCCAAACCATGAAGGTCGCGCAAGGTCTTTATGAAAGCGGTAATATCACCTATATGCGAACAGATTCCGTGCATCTCTCCGGCCTGGCCATCAACTCGGCCAAAGAGGAAATCACGCAAGAATTCGGTCCCGATTACGCTGCCCCCAGGCAATTTAAAACCAAAACCAAAGGGGCCCAGGAAGCCCACGAAGCCATCCGCCCCACCTACATGAATAAACACCAGATCAGCGGCACCCCACAGGAGAAAAAACTCTATGACCTGATCTGGAAACGAACCATCGCCTCCCAGATGAGCGATGCGAAACTGGAAAAGACAACCGTTACCATCGATATTTCCACCACCGATGAAGATTTCATTGCCAGGGGTGAAGTGTTAAAGTTTGACGGCTTTCTCAAAGTTTACACCGAATCCATGGATATGGAAATAGGCGAGGAAGGCGAGGATGGCGCCGGGTTGCTGCCGCCCATAAAACCCGGCGACCCGTTGGATGCCCGCGGCATCGACGCCGTCGAGCATTTCAGTCTACGGCCCCCCCGCTATACCGAGGCCAGCCTGGTCAAGAAACTGGAAGAAATGGGCATCGGTCGCCCTTCCACTTATGCGCCCACCATTTCCACTATCCAACAGCGCGGCTACGTGGTGAAAGAAGAACGGGAAGGGGTCTCGCGGGAGTACGCCGTCATTACTCTAATACAGGGTCGCATTAAAGAAGAAGTCAAAACCGAAATCACCGGCGCCGAGAAAAACAAATTATTCCCCACCGATATCGGCATGGTGGTTACCGATTTCCTGTGCAAATATTTCCAGGGCATCATGGATTATAATTTCACCGCGTCTGTAGAGAAAAAGTTCGATGAAATCGCCCTGGGGAAGCTGGTGTGGTATAAAATGATCGATCACTTTTACAAACCCTTTCATCAACAAGTGACGGAAACCATTGAAGTATCACAGCGCAAAACCGGCGAACGGAACCTGGGAATCGATCCTAAAACAGGCAAATCCGTGTATGTCCGAATCGGTAAATATGGTCCCCTGGCGCAGTTGGGGGAGAGTATAAACGGCAAAGAGAACGGGGAGACTGAGAACGTGGAAAAACCCAGGTTTGCCAAACTCCGACCGGATCAGCGACTGGAAACCATTTCCCTGGAGGAAGCGCTGGAATTGTTCGAGCTTCCCAGGACCCTGGGGCAATATGAAGGGCATGATGTCGTGGTTGCCATCGGCCGTTTCGGCCCTTATGTAAGGCATCAAGCTTCCTTTTACAGTTTGAAAAAAGGCGTGGATGATCCTTATAAGATTCAATTGGACCGGTCCATCGAATTGATTGTCGAAAAAAGGGAAGCGGACAGTAAAAAGGTCATTAAAATATTCGAGGAAAACCCGGAGGTCCGGGTATTAAACGGCAGGTGGGGGCCCTATATCTCTTACCAAAAGAACAATTATAAAATTCCCAAAACTACGGACCCCGCAAGTCTATCCCTGGAAGATTGCCTGGAACTGGTGGAAAAAAGCGCAAAAAAACCCAAACGAAAAGGAAAGAGGAAATAGTTTAACCCGGATTCTTACGTGGACCAGGTTATTTTGAACTCAGTATAGGGATCGAAGGTGGTTAACGATTTCGTTATCTCCACTTTCACATCTTTGCAGCCGTTGATTTCCAGGGCCCGTTGGATCCAGCCGCCGATTCGGCATTCAATGGTTTTATCCATTTCAGGGAATTTTGTAATACGCACCACCCCAAAGCCGTCGCCGTATTCCGTTGTTTCAATCGTGCTGGGCCTGTAGTAAGCGGACATAAATTCAGCGCCTTTTTGGAGAAAAAATTGGGGCGAGCCGATTTTGATAAGGAGGCGGTAAGGGCCCTTTAATCCGAAATCGGCGCTGTACCGGCCGAACTCCCAGGCCGCATCCTTCAGGTTCCAATGATAAAACAATTGCGCAATATTGGCCATCGGATCGATAAGCATCGTTTTCAAGGGGAACCAGGCATTGGCATCTATGGGCAGGCTGTAAACCATATAAGCCTCGGTGGAAATTGCGGCCAACCACTGGTCGAATCCTTCATGGCCGAATTTTTCCCGGACATATTTCTGTATCGATTTTAGCGCCCGGCCTTTTACTTCCATTATGGCATTTCCTTATTTTCTTTAGTTTTTTTAGTTTCTTTAGTTTCTTTATTTTCCTGGGCCGGCTGCGCCAGCTTAAACCCAAGCTGCTTAAAGATACTCCATTGATTGTCGTAAGTCCATGCTTTTACAATCTTCCCCTCTGAAAATTGAGCGATAATGACGGCATGAAGAATCACCGGTTTTGCCAATTTCTGGAAGGTCCCCTGGAAAACATAACGCATAACGACTTTGTCATCTTTGGCGAAGAGGTCTTCAATTGTGATATTAAACCCGGGGTAATCTTTCAAATTTTGAGCGATGGCCTGTTTGATCATCTCAGGACCTGTTTGTTTCACTTCAACTCCATTGATATAAAATAGGCAATGGGGCGAAACCACTTCATCCGCCAACTCCGGTTTCCCTTTGTTCCACCCTTCATCCATTAAGTATTTGAAACGTTCGGCGTTTTTTCCTTCCAGGCCTTCGGTGGGTGCGAATAAATAGGATTGGAAGGGTAATGTGATGACCATCGAAAGGACCAAACTTAAAATGGCATTCTTCATTTTACGCTCCTTTGAAATCCGATTTTGATAAAACCCCATTGTAAAGAAAAAAAAAATCTTTTTCAAGATGTTTTAAAATTTTTTTTTGATTGTAATTTGCGGTTTGACATGAAAATAGCCACAAAGGCGCGAAGGCGCGAAGGTACACCAGGAGGTTTATTAGTTATAAAACCAGGGCATCGGCGGCGATTTCGCAAACGGTTTTTATTTTGACATCCAACCGGTAGTGCTTATTCAGTTCCATCAGTTGGTCTATGCAGTTATGGCAGGGGGCGACCACGATTTTTGCGCCGGTCTTGCGAATCTGCTCCGCTTTTACTCCGCCGGCCTTTAAACGCCTCTGGCTGAATTGGGCCATTGCCAGTTGTCCCCCGCCCCCGCCGCAGCAGAAATTTTTCTCACGGTTGGGGACCATCTCGATAAAATTACTTACGGCATGTTTCAAAATGAAACGCTGTTCTTCCACGATCCCACCCATCCGCACCAGGTTACACGGATCATGCAGGGTGACAGGTTCCCGGTTTTTGGAGGGGTCCAATTTGATCCGGCCTTCGCGGATGAAACCGGCGGCCACTTCGAGAATACTTTTCACTTCGAAGCCGTATTTTTTGCCCAGCCACTCCGGGGCTTCCCAGCGGCTGGATTTAAAGCCGTGCCCGCATTCCCCGAGGACCAGCGTTTTACAGCCCAATTTTGTCATGGCCTGGACCAGGCGGTCCGAAAGCATCCCCGCGGTTTCGTCATCGCCGCTGTAAAGACCGTAATTAGTGAGATCGTAGCCCTCGCCGGCCAGGGTCCAGCTTTCTCCCGCGGCGTGAAACAGTTTGGCCACGGCAGTGATGGATAAAGGGAAAAACATGGCTTCGCGCGGGTTAATCGTATAAAAGTATCGGGCGTCTTTTTGGTTCATGGGAATCCTGGCTGCCGGGTCAGCGATCTCCGTTTGCAGTTCTTCTTCCAGCCATGACGCGGTGTCCAGCCAATCCTCCCTGGCAATGCCCATGTTGTTGCCTTTTTTAACGGCGGTCTCAATGGTCGATTGCAAGCCTGGGGGAACGAGACCGATGGCGGTCAATGCGCCCCTGGCCGCCCGGATAAGCGCAGGAATATTTATCCCGATGGAACAATTCAACGAGCATCTCCCGCACAGCGAACACCTCCCGTAAAGAGAGTCTACCCATTCTTTTACCATTTGGTTATCGAAAGACTTCGCCCCCACCCAGCGGGGCATATTTTTCCCCGTGAAGCTGAAATACTTTTTGAAAATCCCAATAACCAGGCCCAGTTTATAGGCGGGTAATGATTGGATATCTTGATGCGTTAAATAATAATGGCAGGAATCCGCGCAGAGGCCGCAGTGGACACAGGAGTTGAAATAAGCCGCATATTCCCGGTTTATTTTTCCCCCAAAGGCCTTTAACGCTTTTTCCCTGTCCGCTGCACTCAACTGCTCTATTTTTTCATCGAAAGGGTCTTTGTTCCCCGGGGTTTCGTTTTTATTTTCACTCATTTTTACACCTTATATGATATGTGCGGGAAAACTCCTCTGCGACCGTAAAAGATACCGAAAAGGACCCGGACATAAAAAAAGAAAAAGCAGTGGCGAATTTTCCCCAGGGGAATGTACAAAAACATAATGGCGGCTGACGCAAAAAGAAACAGGGTGATATCCGGCGCAGGCCGCAGCGTATGTAAAAAAGACAGTATCAAGAAGATATCGACGATGATGTTGGCGGCGAAATCATCCGGGCAGCTTAAGGCCCTCAAAACCGGGGAGAAAATTCGTTTTACCAGGAGGGCCAGCCCGGAGAGAAAACCGGCCAGGCACAGGACCCGCAAAAACAGGATAACGGCAGCCGGGAGTTGGATGACCAGGATGGCGCCCAGGAGGTAAAGCAGGGCCAAAAAAATCCCGGTGTGATAGAATATCCCGCCGATATAAGTTGGGAGGTGATTTCGCGCGCTTTCTTTTTCCCAGGGCATCATTCCTTTGCCGAAGGCATAGACGATTCCCTTTTTCACATCGCCTCGGGGTTCGGCGTAAAGTTTTTTCTTACCGTAGGAAAAGGTTTTTAGCACCAGGAAGGAGAGTGAGGCGATTGAGAAAAGAAAGGCGATTATCACCCCGCATTTCATAATGGTCAGCATACGTAACCTCGCTTTCTAACGATTAAACGCAGCCGTCGGGTTTAGGGAGCCCGGCGATTTTGGCTGCGCCTTTGGCGGGGCCGGAAGGAAATAGCTCATAGATATATTTCAGTTGAAACCCGGTGGTTTTACAGACCTTTCGCACCATGGGGGCCAGGTTGTTTTCCAGGTAGTATTCCCGGATAAAATTAATCACCGCCCAGTGATCTTCGGTCAGGTTTGCGATGTTTTCCTCTTTCAAGGCAAAGAATTCGGCCACTTCTTTATTCCATTGGGCTGAATTAACTAAAAAACCTTCTTCATTGACTTCCAATTTTTTTTCTTTAAACTCCACAAATGGCATGATCGAGTCCTCCGTTATTTTTGGGGTGTGAAACACGTTTAGATAGGGGATTATATCACATCGAAGCGCCGGTGTCTATGTAGGGGGAGCAGCTTGTATAAAAAAGGCAAAATAAGAAATGCCGGTAGCTATTCATGTTCTTGACAATGTTTCTTTTTGTGTTAAAATTGATTCCTGTGTAGCGTTTGTATAAGAGAATGTTAGGTCGCGATTGTTTTAGGAATCTAAAATAGGAGCAACAATGCCGGTCATAGCTCGATTCTATGGAATTCTGATTAAGATGTACTTTAAAGAACATGGGGTGCCGCATTTTCATGCGATCTATGGCGACTACAATGGCGTTTTCAATGTTAAGACCCTGGAGATGATAGAGGGCGATATGCCCGCAAGAGCAGTACGGATGATAAAAAGCTGGGCAAAGGCGTATAATATAGAACTGATGGAAATGTGGAAAACCCAGCAATATATACAGCTCCCGGGGTTGGAGTAAAAATATGAATATGTATCCTAAGATTCGGAATGTCAAGCCACTCCGAGGCAAGAAGATTGAAGTCTCTTTTCAAAATGGGGACGTTAAGATATACGATTGTCACCCTCTCCTCGGAGAGGAACCTTTCAAGGCATTAAAGGACGAAGCGTTATTTCGTACTGTTAAGGCAGACAAGCATGGATATGCCGTGATGTGGAACGACGAGATAGACCTGGCGGAGTCGGAAATCTGGATTAATGGTCACACCGGATGAGGTATCAAATTTAAATGATGCGAAACCGGGGGGGCTTGACAAAAAGTGATTTTAACACTAATATTATGAGGTCAATCGTCGGTCTCAAACTGGAATTTTTAAGATAAGAGTTTCATACGAAGAGAAAGGATATATAATAAAATAATAAGGAGTACGCCATGGCTCAAAATGGAAGCGGGCTATTGAAACGTTACAAAGACAAATCATACCTGGTAGACCCGGGTCAACCTTTTAGTCTCGATACGGGTAAGATAATGGTCCCGGCGCAACTGATCAAAGCATTCCAATTGGTAGAAGGAGTGGCCGTTACCGGCCCGGTGCGCGAAAGCGGCAAAGGACTTCTCCTGGAGAAAGTGGAAAGCGTGTGCGGACTTCCACCGGCGGAATTCCAAAAACGACTCCCTTATACCCGGCTCACCGCCATCGATCCCAACCAGCGGTTTAAACTCTCCGTCACCGGCGACCCTTCCATGCGCATCGTGGACCTCATGGCCCCGATTGCCAAAGGTACGCGGGGGTTAATCGTTTCCCCGCCCAGGGCAGGCAAAACCATCATACTGGAACAAATCGCCAAAAGTATTTCCACCGGCGATCCCCAAACCCGTATTATTGCCCTGCTTATCGATGAGCGACCCGAGGAAGTCACCCATTTCCGCCGTACGGTAAACGCCGAAGTAATGGCCAGTTCCAATGACCGCGACACACAGGAACATGTGGCGCTGACCCAGTTGGTAATGGGTCATGTGATTACGGAATTGGAATGCGGACGGGATGTGGTAGTATTGGTGGACAGCCTGACTCGTATGGCCAGGGCTTTTAATTTGAAGGGTTCGTCGAAACAAAAGGGACGTATTATGTCCGGTGGTCTCCAGGCCGGCGCCATGGAAATCCCGCGCCGTTTTTTCGGCCTGGCGCGCAACATCGAAGGGGGGGGATCGCTCACGATTATTGCCACGGTCCTGGTGGATACCGGCTCACGCATGGACCAACTGATATTCGAAGAATTCAAAGGCACCGGCAACAGCGAAATTATCCTGGACCGAAATATTGCCGAAGCCCGCATTTTCCCGGCCATCAACCTGCCGGCCAGCGGCACCCGCAAAGAAGAACTCCTTTACTCACCGGAAGAATTGCAGCAGATCACCCGGCTGCGGCGCGCCCTGTCGGGGGTTAAACCCAAAGAGGCAATGGAATTGTTTCTCAAATTCCTGGAAAAATTCCCCACCAACAATGATTTCTTTCAAGCAAAGCTTTAAAAACACAGGTCCACAGATTTCACGGATTATCACAGATTTTTTTCAAAATACTAAAGAAAGGGCGGACACGCAGGTCCGCCCCTACTTCATCATTCATCATTCATCATTCTTCATTTACATTACTTTTTGAGTTTTAAATCCCCGGAGATGGTTTCCATTGAAATTTTAGGGGAGTCGCCGTCTTTTTTAAAGTATTTCTTAACAAAAGGATTGTGGCTGTCGGATTCCCCTGTGTTTTCAAAGGGGATCGGGGATGAGATATTGCCTTTCTGGCCTTTGAAGTGAAAATACCCCTTGATGGGATTCCCGTTGTAATCCAGCGTAACATCTCCCGATACCGTGGCCAGGTCGATGTCATATTCGGCGGTTTTAGCCAGCGTAACCTCGATATCCCCTGAAATGCATTTAAAGGCGCTGGTTCCTTTAATCGTCACCACTGAGATATTAATATCGCCGGAGACTGCTTTTAGTTTCAATTCTCCTTCGGCCTTATTTACTTTGATATCACCGCTGACAGCTTCCACGCTAAGTTTCCCGGTTAAATCCTCCAGGTTGACGTCGCCGGATACCGCGGCGCCGTGGATATCTCCCTTTAACCCGGCGGCGGAGAAATCCCCGGACACGGAGTGGAATTCGATGTTGGTTTTTGCAGGAACAGTGACGGTCCAGGTGGCGCTGCCGTCATTACATTTTTTCCCTTCTTTGAATTTCTCTTCTAAGATAAGGGTGTTTCCTTCTTCTTGAAATATAGGTTCAAAGACATCGGCGGGATAGGTATGAACCAGGGAAACCTTAATTTCGCCGTCGCTTCCGATTTTGAATATACAGTCGCCGCTGACGGTTTTGATATCGACGGTTGCCGCGGGTTTAAAGGTTTTGTTGACCTCTACTTTTTCCGCGGGATAGAGGTTGAAAATGAAAACCGAAAAAATGATTACCATTAACAGGGTTACTTGTTTAAATTGTTTCATCGTTTAATCTCCTTATTATTTAATTTTTTATTTTTGATTTTTTCGACTCGCCCTAATAATAATGCATCCGGGGCCTGATTTCGCCTTGAATTGAAATTTAGAACACCGCGGCGGTTCTAAATTGCAATTCCGAACGTGCCGTTATTAAAATAGCCACAAAGGCACGAAGGCACAAAGGTTCACCAAGGGGTTTTATTATTAAAAAATCCTTGGTGTCCTGGTGCGCCGCCTCCTGGTAAGGGTTTGATTCATCAAACCCGAAAGATGAATCGCGCTTGCGCCGGGCTTGATAAATCAAGCCCCTACAATGAACGGGGCCAATATTTTAATCGTCTCAGGGTGACGGCGCGAAGGCGGGCTGTCATGGCAAACTGTCATGAGAACCGTATCGAATTATTATTTTGAAGCTCACGGGGTTGACAGAAGCTTCTCCTTAACTTTTCCCAGGGCTGACCTGCTTTTGGATTTTCATAATATGAATTAAGCCGAGTGTCAAGTTCCTGCTGTTGAGCAGCGGTTAAAGGAAGTGAATCAGGACTTTCCGAGATGCTCTCCCATATCTGGCTCATTATCATAAGTCGCTGGGCAACACTTAACTCAAGTATCTTTGAAATTTCATTGGTTCTCATGGCTCTATTATAATATCAAACTAACGTTTTGGCAACCGGCAGATAAAAATTCAAAACAAAAGCAATTTGCCGCCGGAGGCGGCTGTTTTTGTTTTGTTCATTTGCTTTTTGGTCATTTTGATTTGTTTCGAATTTCGTATTTCGTGCTTCGAATTTATTATTTGAAGTGCATCTTCGGGTACTGCCGCCTCACGAAGAACTAATTTATTTCAGCTTTTGCACCCATTCCTCACCAAATTCAATCGCCAGGGTTTCTATCTGTTCCGGGGGGAGTTTGGGGAAGATGCGGGCCAGGCTTCCCAAAATTACATCGGCAAATTTTATTGTCTGGCGCCTTTTTTCCCCTTTAAGGTATTTTCATACCATCGGAAAATGGAATATTTTGGCCTGAACTCTTCCAATTTTATTGATATTCATGTAAAATAAACACTCTGCTGAAAGAATAGAAAATAGAAGGAGCGTTACGAATTGTGATGACAAAAGAAGGATCATTACCGTATCTCGTTGATAAACTGAAAGAGTTCTCACATAAAGCCGATCTAACGGATGACCGTCTCTGGTACGTACTCCGCAGTGTATTGGACTCTAAATTACTCATATCCAGTATGGCCGAAGCGCTGCGTTTGTCCGGCGAGGAAACGGAGCAACTGCTTAGCGAATATGGCTTTGGAGATTTAGTTGCGCAAAATAAGCTTTCCCATATAAAAGACTCTGCATCCACGGATTCGCCGGGAGTAGATTATACGATTCAATCAACGGGAGAATCCCCTTTTCAAGATTTTTTCTCAATTGAATTTTCTCCCCCATTATCTCAGCCCATTAAGTTGTCATCAGTTCACCATGAAGCAATATCTCTTATAGTTGAGAATATAACTCGATCCATCGATAATGATACTTTGATCCCGTTGTATCGAAAGGATGTTCTCCAGTATTATGATACGTTTTTGGCTTCCGATGCGAAATTAATCGATCGATTTATAGCAAATCATTTCAAACAAGGTTGTCTCAAATACCTCGTCAATTCAGGTATCGGGGCAAATGAGCAATTCAGTCACTTTGTGGCGCACCTTAACAACCTTAACCCTGATCGGAAGTTGACGTGGTTGATAGTCGATTCTCCAAGGCAACTGGCAAAACTAGCCGCGGATGCCGATATTGAGAATACTCTTTTTATGGAATTCTCCAGGAGCGGGAAAACCGAGGAAACGGTGAAAACCCACGAGTATACTCCCCGTGAAGCGAAACGTATTGTTTTTGCCAATAGCGGTCCCCTCAAGGAGATAGGGATCAGAGATCATAACCTGGTGCTGGAAATGCCGGATCAAGTTTCCGGCCGATTTGGGAGAAACAAAACCCCGATTCTCCTGGCGCCCATGCACGTAGCTAAAATGGATGCCGAAAGGTTCTGGCAAACCATAAAAAACGCCACGGACGTTTTTGATCTATCCTCTCCCGGCAGTCTCCCAGCCCAGGTCGCTCAATTTATCTATCTTTACCAGCTAAAAAACGGCATCAATCATATTTATTTCGGATGCAGCGACGATGTATTGGCCTGCTCTGTCGATGAGATTTTACAGTTCTGGAATGAGGGTTTAAATAAAAACGGGAACGATATCAGTATGTCGAGATACTTTGGGCTTCCGCGTGATTCTCACCTGAACATCGAGGGCATATTGGGTAATTCCAAAACAAAAATGGGCATATTTTTGTTACGTGATAAAATGTTCCCGTCTAAGCTTCCGCCCATGACCTCGGGAAAAATTGATCCCATCAACCCGGCCCACAGGGGGCTGAATTTCGGCGACGAGGAGATAATCTTAGCTGAAGCCAACTTTCAACGTTTTTCAGATCTGATGCCTTCGATAAAAATAACGGTGCATGGTGAGCTAACCTTAGAACATGCGGCTATTCTCGGGCAATTGTGGACGGATTTAACTTTTTTTTATTCAAGGATGAAGAATGTGGACCCCTGTTCAAACCCGGAGATTAAAATGGTAAGAGATCGTTCAGCCAGGCTGTTGGCGGAAGCCGCGGCAAAAAAACGGTGACGCAAGGACGCAAAGGAGAGGAAAATTGCAACAGCATGATATCGGTTTAATCGGCCTGGGAGTCATGGGCCGGAATCTAGCGTTAAATATTGAGCGCCATGGATTTAAAGTGGCCGGGCTGGATTCGGATGAAAACAAATTAGCTGAATTGAAAAAAAAATTTAAAAATAAGAATATCACGGTTTATTCCTCATTAGAAACGTTTTTACAGGATTTGAAATCACCAAAAAAAATTATGATGATGATTCCTGAAGACAAGGTAGATGATTTGATAAAAACCCTAAAGCGGCATTTGTCCAGGGGAGACTTATTAATCGATGGCGGTAATTCCTATTTTCTTGATACAGGGCGTCGCAACAAGGAACTTCAAGCGGATGGTATTCTTTATATTGGAACAGGCGTCAGTGGTGGTGAAAATGGGGCGTTATGGGGGTCTTCCATTTTGCCCGGCGGTAATAAAGAAGCCTGGCCCCTGGTAAAACCGATTTTCCAGGCGATTGCAGCCAAAGTTGAGGATGGAACCCCTTGTTGTGAATGGTTGGGGGATGACGGCGCCGGTCATTTTGTAAAGATGGTCCATAATGGCATTGAGTACGGCGATATGCAGATGATTTGCGAGGCATATTTCCTGATGAAACAGCGCCTTGGGGTAACCCCGGATGAGATGCACGGGGTGTTTACCGAATGGAACCGGGGGGAGTTGAATAGTTATTTAATTGAAATCACCGGCAATATCATGGCCAATAAAGACAGCGAAACCGGGAAACCGATGATCGATGTTATTCTTGACTCCGCCGGACAAAAAGGAACCGGGAGGAAGTTTATCCAGACGGCATTGAACCTGGGGGTTCCTGTTCAATCGATTGCCGAAGCAGTGTTTGCCAGGGCGATGAGCGCGGTGAGAGATGAACGCACGGCTGCATCGAAACTATTAGCCGGTCCGAAAGTCGAATTCAACGGCAATAAAGATGAATTTATCGAAATGATTCGTAAAGCGCTTTATGCTTCTAAAATTTGTTCGTATGCCCAGGGTTTTCAAATGCTGCGGGCAGCGTCTCAAGAATATAATTGGCATCTTAATTTTGGTAGGATTGCATTGTTATGGCGGGGCGGCTGTATTATCCGGGCTCAATTCCTGGACAAAATCAAAAAGGCATATGATGAAGAACCCGGGCTTCCTAATTTACTTTTAGATCCTTATTTTAAAGCTTCCATCGATGCCAACCAGGATGCATGGCGAAAAATTGTTGCCGGGGCAGTGGAATCAGGGATACCTATACCGGTCTTCAGCAGTTCGTTGGCCTACTATGATAGTTACCGGACTTCCCGGCTGCCTGCCAATTTACTCCAGGCCCAGCGGGATTATTTCGGCGCCCATACATATGAGCGGGTCGATAAGCCGCGCGGTACGTTTTTCCACCACGAATGGAACTAAAGCGATCATTTGCGAGCCTACCAAAACGTTCATTTTCTTTTGAATGTAACATTTCCAGCATCATTTCTTTTCTTCATCAAATTCTTTTTCCATTTGCTTTGTAAGCTCGGAAAAGTAATCCCACTCAATGCGACAAAATAGGTTCCCGGCATCTCTGATAAGTTGTTTTATTTTTTCTTTATCTGTTTCATCTAACTTCTCTTTCTCTTTACTAAGAAACCGCGCCTCTGTAAGTAACAAAAAAGGATTCCCACTCAAGTTTAACTTATTACCAATATATTCTTCTGCTTTAGCAAGTTCACTTCTAGCCGACTCCAACGCACTTTCTGCTTCACCATCCACTAAATTTGCCCGTTGAAGGTACAGAAGGGCCATTATAGATTGATTGATCCCTATTCTAATGAAAGTTCCTTTTTTAGATTCGCCTGGTTTAGCCGGTTCAGCTATACGTTCTAAAAGCAGATCACGCGCTGTTTGAAGTCTCCCGATCTCAAATTCAAAAGGCAATTTTACTTTATTCTCCTTATTTTGATGGGCACTTAGTAAGCTCAGTTCACGTAAAATGACGGCCCCAAAATCTTTTTCTTTCCCCTTTAATTTATCCCTTGATTTTTTGTTTAAATTCGTCTCAGCATATTTTTCAAGTTTTTCTCTTGCTGTATTCACTTTTTCTTCGAGCCTTGCTGAACAACGTGTTTCGTGCGGAGTCTTCACACCATACAGCCAGTACCAGGACCCATCCAGGGCTATTTTCGCGCTTGCCAGGAAGCGCATCATGTATATGTCATGTTCAATTTCTTCAAGTTTTCCCTTTATGTCTACCCGACAAAAAGGATCCCTGAATGCCTCATCGAATGGCGCGAATCTTTGGACAATATCGCAAGCATCGGCCATCTTCTCCATCAACGGGATAATAGTCTCCCAGGTGGTAGCGCTTCGAAGATGCCGCCATGCCTCCTTTGCAACCATCGTTTCTCGAGTATCTATCCCAAGATTTGTCTTCTGTTGGAGAAGTGAAGCCAAGAATTTGTGAATTCGGCTGTCCGGACGGCCAGTTGGGTTGCGTTCCAGCACTTCAATAAGTTCCTTACACCGACTTTCTAATAGCGACCCTCTATTTAGATCCAATCGACCAAACCCATATGAACTCTCTTCTGCAATATTAAAGAAAAATTCCAGGAAGAGATTAGTAGAAGCTTCTTCATAAACTAGATTAACACTTAGAAGCATTTTTAGACGATCGATTTCCGCACAGACCTTTTGTATCGACTTCCCATTATAATTGCATACAACACGGCGGATGTTGGCAAAGATGGCAAAGGTCCCCTTGTCTGACGGATCATCATCCCTATACCATTTTGAGGTGTGCTCGAAAATTGAATACAATGGGTTGTCCCTAATATTCAAACTCTTCTTTTTTCTTTGAATCTCCAAGAGTTTTGATAATCCAGGGTGTAAAGAGTCGAGGAATTTTTTCGGGATTAAGCCAGGCACTTCAGCCAGAGAGCTTACCAAACGTAAATCCTCAGGAGATGATGAAATAGAACCAATACAAACCATGCTAATTCGTTCCAGCATAGCTTCGGGATAAGGAGTAACGGTACGAGGAAGATTGATCGCAGCTAATTCTCGCTTGATGATTGATTTCAGTTCATCTGGCGTCAGTTTCCCGTTCTTTTTGTACAATTTGGGAAGGACAATATAGCATAAATAACAGCAGAGTTGCTGATACAAGGTTATGTTATTATTAGCTAACTCTTTTAAACAGTCTTCAATTTTCTCAACTTCCTCTTTTGAAATGGATTTTGAAATGAGATTAAGAGTATTGGAAAAAATTTCCCGGTGGGGGGCTGCGATCTCTTTTATATCTTCTAAAAGAAAAGGTATTAATTCCTCGGATCGTATCACCCATCCGCAAGCCTGATCTCCTCTATTTGACACCATGATAATTCGGACGGAAGGCGGCAATTCGTTAAGCACACGGATAAGTTGTGTGTACGCTTCTTTTCCCAAACGATCAATCCCATTGATTATCAATATACAAGGTTTATTTAATATTCCTGCCCTTGCACATTCTCGAACCCGGTTACAAAGGTCTGAGGCGGTATCGGTACTGACATCGGTAACAATCTTAAATATCTCTCCAAGTTCTCTCATTACACGTTCCACGCTGAAGGAACTGGAACCTTTTCCTTTACACCATTTCATGTCCCTGGGAATCTTAATCAAATGCGCAATATTCTGTTCGCTTTTATCTTTCTTTAAATCATTATTGAGAACTATCTGGAGTTTTTCTGAAATATCGGTGTTGCCTACCCCCTCCGGGCCAAAGATGGTTATAATGCGAAAGCAGGGTTCAGCAGAAAGCTTCCCATCTTTAATCCCAAGCGCCATTTTTAAGCGATCAAGGGGTTTTTTAAGATTGTCCTTCCATACCTCTTTTAAATTTTTATGCTTATCCGACTGATTTTTCCCTGATAGTGGCCACTTATCAATCTTTTGGTCCAATGAGTAAGGCTCCCGTTCCCGGCAAAATCCGATTGCCTGGGCTTCGATGCCGAGCCGCACTATCTGGCAGGCCTGATCGATCGGTATAAAACGGTCATCATACCCATGGATAAAGTTTTCAAGCATGGCAGCCTGGGCATTTTCCGCAATCTGTTGAGAATCTCCCAATCTGTCAGACAGCCAACCGCCATCAACATTTTCTACTTTCAGTTCATTATTTCCTTTTCCTTCCCTTTCATACATTGTATAACCTGCCGCTCCTAAAGAAACCCCAAAAAAACATTTCTCTTCAGTGCTGTGTTTTTTACAGATGAATCGAAAGCAACGTTCATAAGAAGTCCCGCCTTTTCCCGATTCAATTATTAAATGGATAGTTGGGGCGCCTTCGAATTTAAATGTGCCTTCTAAATATGCCGCAGTCTCTGCCAGGACCGGTACGGTGAGGGGCGCGTCCAAAGATGCGCGATCCCGGGCCTGTTTTACCATGACTTTGTCCCAGGTGATACAGTCGTGCAAATCAAAAGAATTGGATTTAAGTTTTTTCCGTAGTACAAAAGAAAGAGGTCCCAGGCCATGCGTGACACCTACATCCAGGATGCTTCCATCCTGCATGGCGGGGATTCTATCAGCCAGGGCTCTGGCCTCGACCGGCTCAAAAAAGCGAAACTCATATGTTAGTTCCCCACAGCCCCAATGGTCGTGGATAAAGTTAATGAGCTTTTCTTGTGCATCACTAAATCCTTTACGAAATGCAAAGTGTTCACATGTTGTAACAACTTTGATTTTGCCCCCCTGTTGTTTATCTCGGGGAAACCATCTCTCATTTATTCGGTTTTCAAGCTTTTCAAAAAGTCCATTGGGACAGACATCATCCACACATTTAGAACCGGGTTTTTCAATCAGAACGCGGTCACAGCAGGTGGCAAGTACAGATGTATAAGGAAGGTGTTCTTCGCCCTGTGTTGCCACATAGCCGATCCGGTCATAATCTTCTTCCTCTTTGAGCAGTTCAGCCACCAGGTACTGGATATTGTCATCGAAGACATAATCGATCGGTCGTCCATCTTTTTTTAACTGTTCGATACATTTAGCGAGGCTGGAAAAATGAGACCATTCCGCTACTGCCGGCTGCCGGTTTTGGAAAAGTTGTTCGTCCCTGCGAGCCACGATCAGGGTTACTTTGGTACTATGTACATAAGTCCGGTGTAGAACACGGGCGCATGCGTATTGGCCGAATTGACTTGCCCCCGCAACCACCAGGTGAACATTCTTTCGTTTAACTTCTTTCTCGTGACTATCATTCATGGCTTCCCCTCCATAATTTCAATAATTATTTTTCTTTTTTATTTTTCTGTGGTGGGCGGTGAGCGTTAGACTGGTTTCCCGTTGAGTTCTCTGGAAATGGAATTGCGGTGGTAATTGAGCGCCTGGCAAAATTAATTGACTTCGCTCCATCTTTTGGTTCCCAGGGTAAAAGTCTATGCTCAGAATCTGCTTCGTAAGCATATCCGTCAGGTCCATTTCCAATCCATTGACGTTGTTTTATTTTAATCCACGCAAACGTAACCTTACGAATAGCTTTGACTTGTGGAAGAAGATAATTGTAAGCTGCGGTCATATGATCTCCATCCGCAAGTCGATCATCGACAAGCAAAATCCTTTTTCCATTTAACTCCTCAATATCGCTGAACCATAATCTCTTTGTTTGAGGGTCAACTTCTATAATTCGAGGAACGATACCAAGATGTTTCCCTATAAGACCTCCAACGATCGCCCCACCTCTGTTTATCCCTACTATCTCTTCTGGATCAAATTGGAAAGAGAATTTTACCAGTTGTTCAACACCAATCTTGACATCTTCGTATGTAAAGTTAGCCGAAACTGTTTTTCCGAACGGTTTGGCTTTAAAACGGCCTTTAACCCAGCATATGAATCCATATACTGCGAAACCGATTGTAATTATCTCCGATAAGACATCCAACAAATCCTTCCATTTAGAAACACTCATGTTTTTCTCCTTTTTTTAGTTAAATCCCAACCCCAGCTAGAGCCTATCCGAAAAGGTATCGCGCGGGGCGCAAATTGGTAGAGTGTCGTGAACTGGCACCACCTGTTCTTCAAATGCCAGTGGGAACTGGCAGTGCCTGTTCCCTCCAATATTAAATATCAAAACATCCATGACTTTTCGGATAACCTCCAGCCACTCCTAATAGCACGATAATAATTTTTCTGTCGTTCATTGGTTTCTTACACCTAGATAACCGCACATCTGAGATCAATCATTATCAAGTCTTCAATTTTTTCTGCCATGGAAAAATATTTAACACGGCAGAAAAAAAATGTCAAGTTTAACAAGAAAAAAAATTTTATTTTCAAAACAGGGAAAAGTAAAAACTCACGCGCAACCATCGACTGTATATTAATTGATGAGGTGAGCTAAGGTCCCCTTTTTTACCCCTGCACTCCTTATTACTCCTGCATCAACCGGTCGATTGTTTGGGTTAATTTGCTCAATTGAAAAGGTTTTGATACGAAATGCACTACTTTCTCTTTAAAAAAAAGTCTTCCAGGTAATCCTTGCCGTACCCGCTGACCAGGAGTATTTTAAGATCCGGGTTGATTTTGAAGGTTTAAGGTAGAGTTAAATTCAGATCGTCCGCCTATTTGCCCGTCCAGGCCGTATGTCATTTATTATTGCCAGGGATAGTGGTTTCTGGGTAGACAGAAACTGCCGGAGGTTGCACCGGTAAGATTAAGCGTCAATTCCAGCGCCTGGTCGTCAGCCCCAATATTCGGCTCGACAATGTGGATAGTATATTGCCCCGGGACCAGGTTCACGATTCGATAGTCAAGGTCATATAGACACATGCAGTGGCATCCGGCAGTACTTTCTCGTTCTGTAATGGTAATCTGGCTCCCGCTGTATACGATCTCGCCGGTTATATCCCCAGGACAACAATTTAAACCGGCATTTACGTGGGTAAAATCAAGGGCGTCGACGCCATTGTACCGGTAATCGATACAGTCGGAAAACGGACCCGGCGCAAAATCTTCCCCTGATGCGGCGCCGCCGGTTAGGGTTTCTTTGCAGTCACTGTGCTCCATCAACATACCGACTGGAATCACCTGCGCCTCCGTGCTCTTCTTACACCCCCCGCCCGTCACTAAAAACATACAAACCAATATACACAAAATACCCCAATGCTTTTTCATTGAATTCATGTTATTACCTCGCTTTTCATTTTGATTGCCTACTATTACTTAGTTATTTTTCTAGCAAATTGCGTGCCGGATATTTTTTACTTTTCTGTCCTAAATTCAGGACAACCACTTCTCTACTTCGTGAATCGTCATTCCCTTCCGCAACGCATAATCCTCTACCTGGTCCTTTGCGATCTTCCCCACCACGAAATAATGCGCCCGAGGATGCGAAAAATAATACCCACTCACCGACGCCCCAGGAACCATCATGTAATTCTCACTTAATACGATAGACGCCCGTTCCTCTACCGACAACCAATCAAACAATACCCGCTTCTCCGTATGATCCGGACACGACGGATACCCCGGCGCAGGCCGAATTCCCCGATACTTTCCTTTAAACAAATCCCCTACTTCTAAATTCTCCCCCGTTTCATATCCCCAGAACTCCTTCCTGACCCGCTCATGCATCCGCTCCGCCAACGCCTCGGCCAAACGGTCCGCTAACGCTTTTATCATTATAATACTGTAATCGTCATTCTCCTTTTCAAACTTTTTAAGGACATGATCCATCCCTAAACCCGCCGTCACGGCAAAACCTCCCAAATAATCCTTTACCCCACTCTCCCTCGGCGCTATGAAATCGGCTAACGCTGTAAATACATCCCCGTCGCCGCGCCCCTTAACCTGCCGCCGCAGCGTATGAACCACGGCCAATACCTCCACACGGGACTCATCGGTATATATTTCAATATCATCATCATTCACTGAGTTGGCGGGAAATATACCCAAAACCGCATTGGCCCGGAGCAGTTGTTCTTTTTCAATCCGCCCCAGCATGGCCTGCGCATCGTCATACAACCGCGCCGCTTCTTTGCCTTTAACAGGGTCCTTCAATACCTCCGGGTACCGCCCCGTCAACTGCCATACTTTAAAGAAAAATGTCCAATCGATATACTTGATTAATTCGGAAATGGGATAAGAATGAAACTCCTGCAGGCCCAATATCCTGGGTACAGGTGGCTGGTACGTTTGCCAATCCAATTGCAATTTATGCTTCCGCGCCTCCCCCAGCGAAACAAATTGCACGGTATCCATTTGCGATTGCCGTTTCAAACGAAGTTCTTCATATTCCTTTTTTATTTCCGCCGCGTAACGCTCTCTATTTTTTTCATCCAATAAGCCGTTCACCACCCCCACGGCGCGCGACGCATCCGGGACCTGGACCACGGGGCCGCTGTACCGCGGCGCTATTTTAATCGCGGTATGAATCTTCGAAGTGGTGGCCCCACCCACCAACAGCGGAATCTTAAACCCTTCCCGCTCCATTTCCGCGGCTATCTTAGCCATCTCATCCAGCGACGGCGTGATTAAACCGCTCAACCCAATTATATCGACTTTCTCTTTTTTCGCCGCTTCCAGGATCACATTGGACGGGACCATCACGCCCAGGTCCAGGACTTCGTAATTATTACACCCCAGCACGACGGCAGCGATATTTTTGCCGATATCGTGCACATCCCCCTTCACCGTGGCCAGCAAAATCTTCGCCCTGGCTTTGGGCTCAAGACCTTTACCGGCGGCGGCCTTCTCTTTCTCGATAAACGGCATCAGGAAAGCCACTGCCTTTTTCATTACCCGCGCACTCTTTACTACTTGCGGCAAAAACATTTTCCCGGACCCGAATAGGTCGCCCACATGATTCAGACCGTCCATCAGCGGCCCCTCGATTACTTTGACGGCATCCCCCAACAACTTGTGCGCCTCGGCGGCGTCTTCCTCGATATATTGCGTCGTGCCCGTTACCAACGCATGCAGCAAGCGCTCCTGCACGGGCCTTTCGCGCCATTCCAGGGTTTTCTTATCCAGCCGCGTTTTGTCGGAAACGGAATGCGCCGCCTCCACCAACCGTTCGGCGGCATCCTCCCTGCGGTTCAATATAACATCCTCCACCCGCTCCAGCAAATCCGGCGGGATTTCTTCGTAGACGGTTAATTGTCCGGCGTTTACTATCCCCATATCCATGCCGGCTTCGATGGCATGATAAAGGAAAGCGCTGTGCATGGCCTCGCGGATGGCATTATTGCCGCGGAACGCAAAGGAAAGATTACTAACCCCGCCGCTCACCAGGGCGCAGGGAAACTGCTGCTTAATGCGGCGCACGGCTTCGAGATAATCCACGGCGTAATTGCGGTGCTCCTCGATGCCGGTGCCAATGGCAAATATGTTGGGATCGAAAATGATATCCCGCCCCGGGAACCCGACTTTTTCCGTTAATATCCTGTAAGAACGGGTGCATATTTCCATGCGCCGTTCCAGTGTATCGGCCTGGCCTTTTTCATCGAAAGCCATGACAATGGCCGCGGCCCCGTATTTCAAAATCGTTTCGGCGCGCTGAATAAATTTCTCTTCGCCTTCTTTCAGGCTGATGGAATTGACGATGCCTTTGCCCTGCAAGCATTTTAAACCGGCTTCGATGACGCTCCATTTGGAGGAATCCAGCATCACGGGCACACGGCTGATGTCGGGCTCCGCCGCCGCCATTTGGAGAAAAGCAACCATCTCCCGGTCGGAATCCAGCATGGCTTCATCCATGTTGACATCGATGATTTGCGCGCCGTTTTCGATCTGGTCCCGGGCGACTTCCAGGGCTTTCTCATATTCTTTACCCTGTATGAGTTTGGCAAACCGGGTCGAGCCGGTGACATTGGTGCGTTCGCCGATGTTGACGAATAGGCTGTCCTCTTTGATAATCAACGGTTCCAGGCCGCTGAGGAATGTATACGCCGGCGCATCCGGGATGGTGCGGGGGGCGTAAGGCCGGACTTGTTGGGCGATGGCTTTGATATGTCCCGGCGTGGTTCCGCAGCAGCCGCCCACGATATTGACGAAACCGCTTCGCGCGAATTCTTCGATTACCGCGGCCATATGGTGGGGTGCGTCGTCGTATTGGCCGAACTCGTTGGGCAGGCCGGCGTTGGGATAGACGCTCACGGCGCAGTCGGCAACGGCGGCCAATGCCTGGAGATGGGGCCGCATTTGATCGGCGCCCAGCGCGCAGTTGAGACCCACGGCCAGGGGCCGGGCATGCGCCACGGAATACCAGAACGCCTCCGGGGTCTGGCCGGATAGGGTGCGGCCGCCGGCCCCGGCGATGGTGGCGGAGATGATGAGCGGGAGTTCGATGTTGTGTTTCTCGAAGTAATTTTTTACGGCGTAGATGGCGGCTTTGCAATTGAGGGTGTCGAATATGGTTTCGATGAGCAGGAGATCGACGCCTCCGTCGATTAACCCGCGCACGGCTTCGGCGTAAGCTGCCGCCATTTGATCGAAAGTGACGTCCCTGGAACCGGGGTTATTGACGTCCGGGGAAATGGACAATGTCTTGCCGGTGGGACCTAATGACCCGGCCACAAAGCATTGCCGCTGGGGGTATTTTTCCTGGAACTCCTTTACGGCGGCGCGTGCGTTTTGGGCGGCGGCGAGGTTGATTTCGTAGACCAGGTGTTCCAGTCGGTAATCTTGCTGGGAAAGCCCCGTGGCTGTGAAGGTATTGGTTTCGATGATATCTGAGCCTGCTTCGAGAAAGGCTTTATGGATTTCGCGGATGATATGGGGTTGGGTGAGGGAGAGGATGTCGTTGTTGCCTTTAATATCTACGGGGTGATTTTTGAATCGTGCGCCGCGGAAATCGGTTTCGGTTAGTTTATGTTGCTGGATCATGGTGCCCATGGCGCCGTCCAGGATAAGAATGCGTTCTTTGAGGAGTTGTTTCATTTTGTGTCTCTTGTATTGCCCAGGGGGCTAATTAGAATGATGAATGATGAATGATGAATGATGAAAAATATCTTTTAGTGGGATTAAAATTAATTCTCTTAAAGTTTTTCATCATCATTCATCATTCATCATTCATCATTTTTCCCCCTGGCAATGGGTAACTTATACCTACGTACTTTATCAAACCGATACAATGCATTAACCACCGCCGCCGCCGTCGGAACCAAACCTATTTCCCCCACCCCCTTGGCCCCATACGGACCCAACGGGTCCCTAACTTCGATCCCCTTCACCACAATACGCGGCGTCTCATGAATTCTTAACATTCCCAGGTCTCTTAACTTAGCGCTCTTTAAATGCCCCCCCTCCAGCGGCAATTCTTCGCTGAGCGCATACCCCAACCCCATATGCACCGACCCCTGGATTTGACTTTCAAATAACACCGGGTTTATGATCTTCCCCGCATCATGCGCCGCAAACACCGTGTCGATGTTTCCCTTTTCATCCAACACCACCAGTTGCGTTGCATAACTATACGAATAATGGGTAATCACCGGCCCCGGGGCGCCGGGCTGCGTGGACTTATCGAAACTCCACCGACCGAAATAAATTTTCCCTTTCAATCGATCGAGAGATTTTGTTTTCAAATCCTCTTTCAATTGCTTTGCCGCCTCGATGATGGCGTTACACACCAGCGAAGTTCCGCGGCTGGAAGTGGTCATGCCCGACCGGGCTTCATGGATGGTGGAAACTTTTACTTCAACGATGGCCGGATCGATCCCCGTCTCCCCGCACAATGTTTGCGTCGCTACCGTATGAACCCCCTGGCCCATCTCCGTCCAGCCGTGATGCAAAACCACGTGATGAGCGGAAATGATTTCGATCTTTACTTCGCTGAAATCAGCCATGCCGTTGCCGATGCCGCAATTCTTAACGCCGCAGGCCAGTCCCGCGTATCTGGCTTTATAAAATTCCTCTTTAATCGCCAGCAAGGTTTCCCGTACGCCGACGCCTTCGTGGAGTATTTGCCCTGTGGCGGTCATGGAACCGTTCACCAGGGCGTTATCGAAACGGAATTGCCAGCGGTCGAAGCCGCCTTTTTCGCATAACGCATCGATGCAGATTTCCATGGCAAAGGTGACCTGGTTGACGCCGAAACCCCTCATGGCGCCGGAAGGGATATTGTTGGTATAAAGGGTTTTAGATACGATATCCACGTTGGGGATATGATAAGCGCCCGCGGCGTGACCGGCTGCCCGTTCCAGCACTTTCATACCCACCGAAGCATATGCGCCCGTATCGCCCAGGATGCGGGCCTTGAGCGCCGTCAGTTTGCCTTGTTCATCGCAGCCCACGGAATAGTCCATGATCATGGGGTGGCGTTTGGGGTGCATGCGGATCGATTCCTCGCGGGTTAGGTGAAGTTTCACGGGTCTTTTTAAGAGAAAAGCAAAAAGGGAAACATGCCCCTGGACCGTCATATCTTCTTTGCCGCCGAACCCGCCGCCGTTGGGGACCTGGTTTACTTTTACCTTTTCTTCAAGCAGGCCCAGGATGCGGGCAATTTGTTTCCGGTCCTCGTAAGCCCCCTGGGTCTGGGAGAACAATTCCAGGCCGTCTCCTTTCTCTGTATTCCAGGGCATGGCAATGGCGGTTTCTGTTTCCATGAAAGCATGTTCCACGCGTTGGGTTTCGAAGCGGCCGCTAAACACGTGGGCCGACTCATTTAAAACTTCGTCCACCGGGTTTCCCCGTTTCACTTCGCAGGTTTCCAGGAGGTTTCCCTGATGGTGGATTTTTATTGGACTTTGTTCCGCTGCCGGTAGGTCGGTCAGTGGTTCCAGCACGTCATATTCCACATTAATAAGTTGTACCGCTTCGCGGGCAATGGCTTCGGTTTCCGCGGCTGCGCCCGCCAGCACATCGCCGATGTAGCGGGTGGTTTCACCTTGTTTTATCATCACCGGCCAGTCGTTGATGATCAGGCCGTTGAAACGTTGTCCGGGGATATCTTCGGCGGTAAAAATTCGTATCACGCCTTTTAATTTTTCAGCGGCAGAGGCGTCGATTTTCAGTACTTTTGCCCGGGGGTGGTCGCTGAATTTAAGGGCCGAATGGAGCATGCCGTCGAACTTCAAATCATCGACGAACGGGTCCTGGCCGATGGCTTTTTCATAGGCTTTGTATTTGGGGTGGTTGGAACCGACAATGCCGGAGTTTTGCAGGGTGATGTTTTTATTTTCCCTTAGTGTTTCAGCGGCCAGTTGAATAGCTTCCACGATTTTGATATAGCCGGTGCAGCGGCATAGGTTCATTTTCAGGGCTTTTATAATTTCGTCCTGGGAGGGGTTGGGGTTATTTTGCAGGAGGATTTTCGTACGAGCGAGGAAGCCCGGGGTACAGAATCCGCATTGAACGGCGCCTTTTTCAACGAAAGCGCGGCCCAGGGTTTGTTTCAGGGGTTCCGGGAACCCTTCGATGGTAATGATATCTTTTCCCTGCACTTTTTTCATGGGGGTAATGCAGGAGAGGGTGGGGTGGCCGTTCATTTCCACCATGCAGGCGCCGCAGGCGGCCTGGGCTGAGCAGCCGTCTTTGGGGGACATGATCCCCGCGATTTCTCTAAGGTAATGCAGCAAGGAGAGGGAATCATTGCCCTCGAAAATTTTTTCTTTGCCGTTTAATTTAAACAAAATCATTATAAAACCTCTGGATAGTTCCGGGTTTATATTATATCAAACAGTAGTGAACTAAAACAGTGGTAAAAAAAGTTTTTCTTAATAGAAGCTTTAGGAAGTCAAGAAACCCTTTCTCGAAAGGGTTTCTTGCATTTACTTTTCAGCGCAAGCCCATATATTCATAAACATCTCGAAGTAGCCCAGCCGGATATTTTCTTTTTTAAAGCCGCAGTTTTCGAGGAGGGCGGTTATCTTTTTATGGGAGAAGGTATCTTTGTGGTCGTAAATTTCCACGGGGCTTACCAGTTTAAGGAGGGCCATCCGGTGGAGTAGGGGGTTTGTCCAGGCGGCGGGGGTGGTTAAGATAAGCAGGCCGTCTTTTTGCAGGATGCGGAAGATTTCGGAGATCAATGGCCGGGTATTGGGGGGCTCGATATGTTCCAGGACGGCCAGGATGGTGACGACGTTGAAATAGTTGTTTTCGAAAGGCAGTTGGGGTTGTTTTGTAAAATCCCATTGTTGGAGGTGGAGGGGGTTGGGGGTTCCCGGCGGGTCGGAGTATTGGGTAATCGTTTCGGATTTGTCGACGCCGTATTTTTGTTTGAATTCCGTATTTGCCAGGAAATACGGGTAAGCGCCGCAGCCGATATCGAGGATTCGACCGTTGCGGAGGGTGGGGGGGGTTAATGCATTGGCTGTTTTGCTTCTTTTTTTTGCCAGGTAACGTTCTAATATGCCGAATCCGCGGGTAAGTGTTTTCATGAAAAGAGCCGCCAGGGCACGAAGGTACAAAGATACACTAGGAGTTTCATGCCAGGGGGGAGGAAATGGACAGTGGGAGGAAGAGTTTACGATGCGGTTATAAATGCACTCGATTTATAACCGCATTGTAAAGGTTCATAAGCCACAATTCCTGTCGCTTATTTTTTCTTTTGTACGGGCGCCTCTTCCAGTTCGTCCATGATTTCTTTTTTCAAACTGTCTTTGGCGCCCTCAAAAAAATTTTTTACATTGCCTATGGCTTTCTCAGCGGTGGCTTTAACTTGATCGATTGATTTTTTGGCTTCGTTGCTGATTTTTTCGTATTGTTCTTTGACATCTTCAGCGACTTTGCCGGAAGCATCCTTTATCTTCTTTCTTGTTTCAGCTCCCGATTGGGGTGCGTATAACAAAGCCACTCCCGCGCCGATGGCTGCGCCGGCGACAAACCATAATAAATTGGAAACACCATTTCTGTTTTCACTCATGTTTCTTACCTCCCTTGATTTTTTTTACTAAATTCCAACCGAACTTAATTGCCGGGATAAAGGCAAGCAGTCCGGCGGATCTTTTCAGTATGTTTATATTGATGTATTTTAATGAGTCGGATACGACTTCGACTGTCTCTTTTGAAGAATCCAGTACAGCGTCGACTTTATCGAGGTCCTGGTCCAATTTTTCGCTGAGTATTTTCAAGCGGATGGCCAGGTCCCTGAATTGGCTGGAGGTTCTTTCCAGGTCCGTTAATAGGGACTTAAGTTGGTTAATGGCCGGGACCAATGTCAGAACCAGCACAAGGAACCCAACCGAAAAAATCAACGCCGCAATAAAAACAATAAGTACGATGGATGTATTCATATTTATTCCCTCATAGACTATTATATTAAATCAAATTTTTATGTCAACACCCGGATAGGTCAAAATAAAAAAAATATGGTCTTTTTTTTGGCCTCTTTTCCTTTACGGTTTCGTACATTTGAATTTGTTTCGGGTTTCGTGTTTTCTAAGGAATGACGCACTCCTGGCTTTCAAGGGCTGCTTGTACTTCTTATTCGATTTCGATTTCAAACCGGGGAAGTCCGTCTTTCACTTTCAAACGCTTTAATTCCTCATTTTTTGATTCCTCGAATTTCTCAGGGTTCCAATCCGGGCATCTTTCCCTGTCGGGATTTATCTTAAATCGAATTTTGTAGAGATTAGTAGTTCCTTGATTCTCAATGGTAACTTTTGTGATGGGCGAGATGAATTCAAGTTTTTTGCTGCTATGACCAGTTGCTCCGACGCATACATACCTGTGCCATTCGTGGATTGTGTCGGCCAGGGCCAATATGTATCCGAAAGGGTCCAGGTCGAAATCGATCGCTCCTTCCTTATGATGCTCCATAATTGCCAGCGCCGCAAGCTGATAGATACTGCAATAGGGCTCTCCTATTTTTGAAGAGTTCTTTTTTAAGAAATGGAGAAGCTCGAGACTTCCTACCACAGAGTGAACTTTGCCGCAACCAGGAAGCGGGTTTTTTAATTTCTTTTTATCGATTTTCTTTATTTGTTCCTTAAATAACGGGATACCCTTGGGAAAATTTTTCTTAAAATATCTTGTAAGCTTTTTAATGGGCCGCAAAAAATGCGGACTGCAGAGGTATAACTTATCGTCCGTATATTTTTTCTCCACCAATTCGATTGGATATCCGAAATCATGAACCATTGCGGTAATATACCAGGTAATCCTGGTGAAGGCTTTCCAATGGTCATCGTCGGTAAGAAATTTTTTGCATTCATGGGGGAGAATCGCTTCCAGGCTGGCTTTAATATGATTGTAAAGGGGCTCTTCCAGGTTAAACAGCAATTGCTCGCCCACCCAACAGACATTGGCGCAGTGCAGGATGTGGTCCCGGTAAAATGATTTGCTTTGTTTGACCGGATCGGGTTTTATCCGGTGCTCCATCCATTCGAGATAAATGAGATGTTTGAAGATATCTGCAAAATTTTGAGCAGGGACGAGGAGGTGAAGAATATGCAAGAAATTTCCTGCAATTTGCTTAATGGTGGTTCCTGCTTTTTCATAAAAATCATATATGGTGATAATGATATTTTCTTCAATTTTATCCAGGGGTTCAAGATCGGGAGGACGAATGGGAAAGGGGAAAAATGATTTGTTTTTGACCAGGAACTCCGAGATCGAGTCCATGAATTTTTTTAACTCTTCAAAGGAATCGAATGTCGTCATAATGTGGCTTTCCTTTCCGTCGTCCGGTTAGCAAAGGATTTGTTCGAGCACGTTTCTCAAGTCGCCGGGGATATCAATGTCAAGCAGCGTGCGGGGATTGATCAGGGTGTCCATTTGCCGGATTTCTTCATTTTCAGGGATAAACATTAACCGGTTTTCTCCGCTTAAAAACCGTTTTTTGATTTCCGAGCATATCAATTTTTCGTCCTCAGCCGCTTCGTTTGAATCGATAAACGTAGCAAGGGCATTATGGAACTCATTTAAGGTAAAGTTAACCGGCACACGGTTCAGGATTATCTTCAGTTCCGACAGGGCGACCCTCCACACATCCGCTCTTCCCAGGATGTTTTTGAAAAGTCCTACCAGGGACGCAATGTCCTGGGTAGTAATAAACACCGGGGTTGAGTTTATGTTTTTTATGATTTCTTCGGAAAGGAGGACCAACCCGGGGTGATCATCGATGATAATGTTTTTAAACCCGTCTTTTTTAAGGTATTCCTTTAATTCATCCAGGCTGTCTGTGATTTCGCCGGTGTAGATTTCATTGACCACTTTGAGGTACACTTTTCTTAAAATGTACTGTTGGGACTTGATATCTTCACGGGGTTTAAATAGATTGGCTATAAAATAGAGGTTGTTGATTTCTCCATGTTTTACTGCAATCTGGCCGGCGATTTCCTTTTTTCTCTTTCCATCCGCCAGGAGGAAGTCTGAAAAATCATATTCCAGGTTTTCTCTCAGGTAAGTGCTGCGCAAACCCTGGGCCTGGAAATCCATATCCAGCAGGCAGGTTTTTTCTTTTTTTACCTGGGCCAGGTACTTGCTTAAAAAAAGGCTGAACGTGGTTTTGCCGACGCCGCCTTTATGGGAGTGAACGGAGTATATTTTCATTTTTCCACCTCTTCCTTCAGGTCGATCAATTTTTTTTCTATTTTTACTTTTAATGATTCATCCAGGATGTTTTTAGCGGTTTGCAAGAAGCCCCAAACCTCGTTTAAAAGGTTATCGCTATCTTCTTTTTTTGCCGGGATTACAAGGAGAGAATCGATGAGTGGGGCTTGAAATACCGGGTTGAGATTGACCAGGCTTTGGGAACAGAAATCCAGGACCAGCCATTTGTAGGATTCCATGGTTTTTTCCAGCACTTGAGTCAGGAGGGAAATCACCTGGCTTTGTTTTTCGCCGGGTAAAGTGGGGAATTCTTTTTTCAGCAGGTACAGGAGGCTTTCAAATTTCACCCTGGAACCGCAGATAACTGTGATTTTAGCGATTTCGGTCATACCTTCGGCCAATACCCGTTTGAATATTCCGGCGGAGGCGTCGCGGATATCGGTCTCGATGTTGTCAATCATACCCGGCTCAATGGAATCTTTGAATTTTTTAACAAAGGTTGAGACAGGGGTTTGATTTTTCAAAAGGCGTTCAAGGTGATCGATGAGTTCATATTCCCTGGGGGGTATTTTTTTTGCCAGGGCGCCGCTTAGACCGGGGACTTTGAGAGAAGCGATAAAATCTACCGGTGAGTCTTTGATTAAAAACAGCAATGTGGTCAAGGTATGTTTTATTGCTTCACGGTTCTGGGTCAATACTGGCAGAGCGATGTTTGAATAGTAAAAGTTATGGATAATTTCCGGCTCATCAAGCATATCCACTTTAATTGTTTCCAGTTCCTTTTGGGCATTGAGAAGGGATTGCGTGGAGCCTTCCATCATATACGTTTGCGCCAGGGCAATTTTGGCTCCCGGGTTTGATTTTTCATCCGCCGGATAGGTAATGATCTTCCCGGGAGGGATTTCTTTTTTTAACTTGCCGTTAATTAGATTGAGTAAATCCCGCTGCGGCGGCGACAGGTCTTTCACTACCCTGGCGAAGTCCTCTCCTTTAACCAGTTCGACTACATATTTAAAGATTTTTATATACTCCCCTTTCTCTTTATCTTCATAATGCTCCGATAGGTGTAAATCCAGTTCTTTAAAAAAGGGATAGACTGTTTTTTCGGCGTTTTCGATCAGGGGCAGAACAAAATTAAAATAAAATCCTTTAACAAAATCCTCAATTGAAATATGCTCCAGGTATTTAAATGCTTTCCCGGCGTCAACCAGGGCGCGGTCGAAAACCTTTTCATTATATTGTCCTTTTGATCTATTCAAGTAACTCGAAAATAATTTTTCTAAAATTACTTTCTTAAATTCGATATAATCAGACAGGTCTTCCTTTTCCAGGTTTTGCAGGAGAGCGATCGCTTCGTCATAGTTCCCAACTATATTTAAAATATTTACCAAATTGAGACGGCCTGCATAGAGGGCTTCCTTGAGATTGTTCGATTTAGCGATTTCAATGGCCTTCTGGTAGTTTTCTATTGCGGCAGGAAAATTTTCTTTCATTTTATAACAAATACCAATATTTTGGAGAGTTCCAGCCTGGCCCTCTAAATCGTTTTTTTCCTGGAATCCTTTATAAGATTTTTCGCATATGGATATCGCTTTATCAATGTAACCATTATTTAGAAATGCTTCGGATGCCGATAATAACCTATAAGGAGGTAAATCAGGATTCTCATTAATAATAATCTCAATTTCTTTCAATCGCTCTTCGGCTTTTTCCTTTATATTCAATTTGGCATACATTCCGACCAGGTTTAACAAAAGAGGGAAGCGGGCAACCCGGTCGTTTTCTCTATAGGTTATTTCAACAGCGTCTTTAAGATATTTTTCCGCTTCAATGTATTCCTCGTTTTTGAACAGGAAGTATGCTTTCATATTATACAAGTTTTTATAATCAACTTTGTCAGACTGCTCTCGATCTAACCTTTCCATAATTTCATTGATTTTAACCAAACCACCGCGAAAATCTTCCATATCGTTATAGATATCTTTGATTAGAGAAATAATTGAAATCAAATGAGATGAAAAGCCATTGTCCCGGCTTAATTGTAGGGCTTTTTCAAAGTAGTTAAGGGCTGTCTCATATTTGCTTTCCTGTTTGTAAACCAGCCCGATATTCATCAGGATGAGAACAACTTGCTTCTTCCCCGTTTCCTCTTTTTGAAAATAGTCCAGGGACCGGTTAAACAATGTCAACCTTTCCTCCGGGTTTTCTTCCGCAAAACCAAGGTATTTATAAGCACTCCCCAGGTAAGTATTAAACTCATGCCCTTTAGATTTTTCTCCAATGCGAATAATGGTCCGGGCAAACAGTTTTGCTTCCTCCCCCCGTCTGGTGTCGAAAAGAATTCTAACAAGAATTAGCAGGCACCGCACGGTTTCCAGTGGTTCTGTTTTTATCGCCTGGTATATTTCGACGGCCCGGCGAATATTTTCCTCTGCCTGGACATAAAACTCTTCCCCTGATTTTTTTGAAAGAATGCGATAGCCCCTGGCGGCGATTCGAAATAAATTCGCCGCTTCCGCCTGTTTATTTTCCGTTTTTAACCGGAGGGCTTCGTGAACCTGTGTTTTTAGAATGGTATCGACATTCCTGTCCCTTACCACCTCATAAATCATTTTCTCATCATCGAAACCCGTTTCCTGGGATTCCTCTTCCCCGGTTTCGTCGCTGCTCTTTAAGGGAAACTTCCCGGCTGTGATATATTTTTTTATATAACTGAAATAAGGGTCAAAAGCTTCGGCTTCATCGTCTTTCAATCGATAGACTTGTTCGTTCTTTAATTTATCCGACAACTCCGTGGGATCGAAGAAAAGATCCACGAAATGGATGAAAAAATCCAGGATGATGTCTTTTCTTTGCAGCACACTCTTTTGATACCAGATAAAAAAGATCATGGGAATCATGATGTAAATATCGGATTTATCTCTTTTCTCATCGGTCTTCTGCACGAACCGTTTTTTCCTGAGATTGTTCAGCAGGGTCCGAACGCTGCTTTCCGTATTGAAGGTATCTTCGGCGATCTCCCTTACAGTGGCGTTGCCCCCCCGTCTGGCCAGGTCATTCAATATTTCCCGCGATTCGAAATCCACGAATTTCTCGATTACCCACTCGAACAACGGCGTGGATTTGTTGATCATATCGTTCAGCATCGTTTCCAGCTTATGAATGTCTTTTTCCGCCATGCATTCGTATAGATGAACCATTAGCCGGGTATTTCCCCCGGTCAGGTACTCGAAGGCCCTGATTTTATTGCGCAGCTTTTCTTTGTTGGCCAGCAAAAACAGGTTGTTGTCATACCGCGCCCGGCGGAGAATTAATTCATAAAAATCAGGAACCGGTTTTAACTCCATCGTTTCAAAGGTTTCCTTGCCATAGTCGTGGGGAGTCTCCGGGTCGTCCAGGGCCGAACATAACAGGATAATATCCGGGTCTCTCACCAGTTTTGTAAATGTATCCTGGGACCCCAGTCTCCCGTTCTTTTTGCTTCCTTTCTTTCTTAAAACGCGGTAAACAACCGAATCGAAGTTCTCGATAAACAGAACCAGTTTCTTTTCTTCCTTTTGGAGGTTGTCTTTTAAAATCCGGAAACAACTATCGATATTATTTCTTATATCGCGGTATGCTTTTTCCCAGGGTGGCAAGTGAGAGAGGGATATGATTTCAAATATTCGTATGATCAGTTTCTCAGCGGTATTGAAATCTTCCTGTTCATTGAAAAAGACCGGGATAATATTTTTGAGCATGCCGGACCGTTCGGCTTTGAGTTTGTATTTTACCGCCAGGAACAAAGATGTCTTGCCGATGCCCCGTTCGGCCTTAATTAACAGGTTTTTTTTGTTTCCCGATGACGTGGGAGGGATAAGGTTAAAATGAATGTGAGAGAAAATCATATCGATTTCTTTTTCCCTGCCCACGAGGGTTTTCATAAACATCTCTTCAGGCATTTGCGCGGGCCTGAAGGACCATTGGGTAGACGGTGAGGTATTCATGCTTCCCCCTTTTCGTAACCTGCAAGTTTTGTTTTTTTGCCGGCGCATAACCTGTACGTTATATTTTTGGGTAATTTCCTGTTCTTTTTATAAAGGTAACTCGTTTGAATCTCAAAATCAATCATTTTTCCTCTAAAACATAACTTGCAAGTTTCAAGAGTAAATTTAAACATAGCCTGCAAGTTATGTCAAGGGGGGTATGGGACTTTTTTTAAAAAAAGTTGGGATTTGGAAGTGTAAACATATCATACAATTGGAACCAGGGTAATGGGGATAAAGAAAGGCGCAGGCGAATTTTTCCCTTATATCGGATGAAAACGACAGGGAGGGTTGACAATTTTTCCGATTCATCTTATTATTAACCCATGACAACAGAAAAAGCCGGGAAAAAAACGTTTAATACCGCGGGTTTATGTTTCCCTGAGGATCACTATATGGTGGACCCCCTCAAAAGGATGCAAGACGTTGAGCAATTAATCGAAGAAAAACTCTATTTCACCATCCATGCGCCCAGGCAGACAGGGAAAACTACCTATCTTCATGCGTTGGCCAGGAAACTCAACTCCGAAGGTAAATATATTGCATTGGTGGTTTCCTTTGAACAGGCGGGATATGAAGGTATAACCATGGAGCAAGCCAATGAACTTCTTGTCTTCAACATTTACCAAAATGCCGGGGAACAATTACCCAAAAATTATAGGCCGGGAAACCCACAATCAAAACGATTCTTAAACCTGAAACACTACCTTAAAGATTGGAGCGACAGCCAAAAAAAACCTATCGTCCTGTTTATCGATGAAATCGATGCGTTACTGGACAATGTTTTGATTTCGATTCTACGACAACTGCGGGACGGCTACCAGGGCAGGCCGAAACATTTCCCCTCTTCCGTGGCCCTCATCGGGCTGCGGGATGTAAGGGAATATAAAGCCAAAATCCGCGGCGGGTATGCGTCGTTAGGCACGGCGTCCCCATTTAACGTAAAATCGGAATCGCTTCTTTTGAAAAATTTTACCAGGGAAGAGGTATACGAATTACTGGAACAGCATACGCAAGAAACCGGCCAGGTTTTCCCCGTGGAAGTGAAGGAAGAGATATACCGGTTATCCGGCGGTCAGCCCTGGCTAACCAATGCCCTGGCCCGCCAGGTCGTTTCTAAGATACTGGGCGATGATTATTCGAAAGCCATAACCCTTGATATCGTAAAGGAAGCGAAAAGTCGATTGATTTTGCGGCGCGATACCCACCTGGACAGCCTGGTAGACAAATTAAAGGAAGATAGGGTTAAAAAGATCGTCCAGGCGATTATTAATGGGGATAACCTGCCTGTCGATATATTTGACGATGACATTCTTTATATCCGGGACCTGGGGATTGTTTCTCAATCATCGCCGTTAGAATTCGCCAACCCGGTATACGCGGAGATTATTCCACGGTTAATAGCGTCTCCCTTACAGGAATCGATTCCCAAAGATATCCAGACTCCCTGGTTCTTGAAACCGGACGGTACATTGGATATGGAAAAGCTGTTGAAAGAATTCCAGGAATTTTACCGGCGGAACAGCGGGGCCTGGCTGGACCGGTATGAATACAAGGAATCGGCCCATCATTTGCTGCTGATGGCATTTTTACAGAGAGTTATTAATTCCGGCGGTGAGATTAGCCGGGAAATGGCTGTAGGAAATGGTCGCATCGACTTACTGGTAAAATTCGGGAAACAGGAATTTGCCCTGGAATTGAAAATTAAACGGGATAAATATACCGTCGAGGATGGGAAAAAACAATTGG
>Ga0315278_10000373_pt1 | contig 39638 bp, 34 predicted proteins | sample YL17G06_0_MG_FD_203880 | JGI IMG/M metagenome (GOLD analysis project Ga0315278, IMG submission 203880) | Sediment microbial communities from Yellowstone Lake, YNP, Wyoming, USA - YL17G06_0 | ecosystem: Environmental > Aquatic > Freshwater > Lake > Sediment | place: USA: Wyoming | collected... | reverse complement strand
TCTCTTACATCAACAACCTTCCCATAAATAAGCCTGCCTGACTCAAAAGAAATTGGCAGATTTCCAAAATCATAATCACCATATTCTGAGCCTAAAAAAGGAAAGCTAAATTCAACCTGGTTTTGAGTGCTTTCAGTTAGTTTTCCATTAAATGAAAACTTAGCATAATAAGGCCTATTGCTGTTTTCAGGCCTTACATCACCCCAAAAATGATAACCTGGAATATCAGAAAAACAATTAGGATAACCACTTGGTTGATTGCCGTTAGCATTCTTATCATTATTATCGAAACCATCTTTTGCTCCTAAAAAATGCCCATCATTTCTGTTCATGTTAAGATTTCTTTTATGAGAATTCAAGCAATTTCCTATTGTTAAATACCCGGCTGTATTGGGGTCTGCTCTTGCATTTTCAGCAAAATAACTTCCAGCACTCATTACAACCAACATTGCCCCAATTTTAGCATTATCTTTAACAAATCTCCAGCTGTCTTTTGCTGTTTCTTTTACTTCTCTCATTATTTTTTCTAATTTGCTTTGTGTTTTCATTTTCTTATTATGTATTTGTTAATAGTATTTAAGCTTATCTTTACTGAAAAGTATAGATTTTTTGGATTTATAAATCTTTTGTTTTTGTTACTATTGTATAGTTATAATACCTATGGGCATTCAGGCAGGACGCTGTTAAAAGCGTTTATGGAAGAAAAGAGGGCGGAATAAATAGGGACAGTCACCTATTTTTTATTTGACGGATGTAATTAGAGGGGGTATTTTGTATGTCATGCCGAGAGCAGCAAGGAAAGTAATAGAAGATACACCGCATCATATAACCCAGCGGGGGAACAATAAACAGGATGTGTTCTTTGTTGATGATGACCGCAACGTGTATCTTGAGATATTGAAACGGCAGTCAGAAAAATACGGTCTGACAGTTATGGGTTATTGTCTTATGGCCAACCATATTCATTTGATAGCGATACCGCATAAGGAAGATTCCCTTGCCAAGGCGGTGGGCAGGGCGCATTTTATATATACGCAGTATATAAACCGTTTTCATAACCGCAGCGGCCATTTATGGCAGGGCAGGTTTTATTCGTGTGCTTTGGATGAATATCATTTTCTGGCGGCTATGCGGTATATAGAATGTAATCCTGTGCGGGCAAAGATATGCCGTAAGCCGTTGGACTATATCTGGTCAAGTGCGGCTGCACATATAGATAATGGGTATCGTTCCGACCTGCTTGATTTAAAAAGATGGTATGAGATAATTGGTGCTGGGCAGTGGAAGCAGTTATTGATGGAGGATATAGGCCAGACGGAGATTGCCAGACTTAGAGGCAATACGCATACCGGCAGGCCGCTTGGCAGCGATAGTTTTATCAGTAAACTTGAAGGGAAGATTGGCTGTCGGTTGAGGCCGTTGCCTGTAGGCAGGCCGAAAAAGAAGAAAGGTAGGCAGAAATAGGTGACTGTCCCTATTTATGTGATTTTACTGTGTGCGGTTTTTTTTATAAACGGCTGCACAACAAACACGGCTGAAAACAAAGTTGTTAATACTCCACGAATTGATACGCCGGCCGGTATGATTGGGTATCTGCAAAAACAGCAACTGCCGACCTTAAAATCGGTCGAGGTGTGGGAAAATAAATATGGGGACGGGCTGAAACTTGTTACCGAACATTACGAGATTTTTACTACGCTGTTAGAGCCTTTAATGCTCTCGCAGGTCCCCGGTTTCTGGGAATCGTGCTATCGAGGCTATCAGGGACAACTGCCCGAACCTATAGAGACAAATACGAAGTTTACCGTCTATCTTTTTGTCTCACGTCAGCAATGGGAGGATTTTACAAAGACCTTTACCGGCCCGCAGGCATCTTTATACTGCAAGATAAAGGCCGGCGCCTATTATCTGAACGGAGCGTGCGTGGCATATAACATCGGCAGGGAAAGGACGTTCTCCGTTTTCGGCCACGAGGGGTGGCATCAGTTCAACAGCAGGCATTTCAAGTTTCGCCTGCCGAGCTGGCTCGATGAGGGGATTGCTATGCTGTTCGAGGCCAGCAGGTATGAGGACGGGTTATTTTATTTTGAACCGGGCGAAAATATGTATCGTTTAGGCGCTTTAAGGAAAACATTGATAAAAAACAAGATGATGCCGCTGAAGGAATTGGTAGCGGTAAATCCCGGTGAAATACTTGCTGCTGAAGGGGACAGGGACGATGCGGTCGCAGCTTTTTACGGGCAGTCATACGCGCTGGTGAGATTTTTGCGTGAAGATGACTATGGGAAACGGCTGCTCAATTTTCATCGGCTGCTTTTAGGCGGCCTCGACGGCGACTGGCCGCTCAGCGAAGAGGAAAAAGTCATCGCAGCGGACAGAAATATTCCGCTGACTGTTCTGTGGAACCGTTCCGTCGGCACGAAGCTGTTCCAGCAGTATATCAGCGAAAATTTCGACCAAATCGAGCAGGAATACATAGCCTTCTGCAAAAAAATAGTTTACCACGTAAGATTAAAAGACAGCGGATAGCGTTTAGCATATATGAAAAGGGCGGTTTCAATTATTCTTGCCTCTGCTTCGCCGCGTCGCAGGGAATTATTAGCAAAAGCCGGTTATGAATTTACCGTAGTCGTGCCTGAGATTGATGAATCAGCATTTCCGGCGGATGGCATTGATGCCTGCAAATATGCGAAAGAGCTGGCGCTGGCAAAAGCCAAAAAGGTTGCAGAGAAGTTCCCCGATTATTTAGTTATCGGTGCCGATACGGTAGTGAATTTTGAGGGACAGATAATAGGCAAACCCGCCGATGCAAAAGATGCCGAACGAATCACAAGGAAACTCTTCAGCAGACCCCACAAGGTAATAACCGGCGTTGCGATTGTCAGATTAAGCGACAGGACTGAAATCGTTGAAAGCGATACCACAATAGTTTATCCGAAAAAGATGACCGAAGAGCAGATTGAACGGCATATAAAGGGCAGGACGTGGGAGGGCAAAGCCGGCGCTTATGCCATTCAGGAGTGCGGCGACGAGTTTGTCGAAAAAATAGAGGGGAGTCTGACAAACGTAATGGGTCTGCCGATGGAGCTTTTACAGCGACTACTGAAAAAATTTATTACCCGAAATTTTTCCGACAGCTAATTTCGTTTCATAGCATCGACAAAGGAGCCGACATCGTTTGCCCATTTTTGAGCTTCAAGGAGGTCGACCTTATCAGCTTTTACCAGTTGTGCCAGATGGCTTTCGAAGGTTATCATTTCCTCGTCCGGTTTGTCTCTGGTTCTTGTCTGCATCTGAGAATATAGCTGCTCGATTTTGCCGGTGCGTATCAGATTGGCGCAGGCGTAATTGTTATTATTGAGGATTTCCATAGCGACAATTCTGCCGGTTTTGTCTTTTTTGGGCAGGAGTTTCTGGCAGACGACGTAAGACAGGCTGAGTGAAAGCTGATTGCGCACTTCATTCTGCCTGCCTGAGGGGAAATAGTCGAGTATTCGCGTTATCGTTCCGGTTACGTCTCTTGTGTGCAGCGTTGAAAAGACCAGATGACCTGTTTCGGCGGCCATAAGGGTCATAGTTATCGTCTCAGCATCGCGCATTTCGCCTACGAATATTATGTCGGGGTCTTCTCTCATCATCGACCTTAAACCGTCAGCAAAGGATTTAACATCCCTGCCGACTTCCCGCTGCGAAATCATAGAATATTTCTGCTGAAAAAGGTACTCGATTGGGTCTTCTATAGTGATTATTCTGCAGGCCCGCTTTTCGCTTATCCTGTCGATTAACGAAGCAATGGTTGTGGATTTGCCTGCGCCGGTGATACCCGTTACCAGAACAAGTCCCTGTTTGCCGTTCACAATGTTTTGCCATACTTCGTTTGAAAAACCGATACTTTCCACATCGGGGATGTTCAGCGACAGCGCCCTAATGGCGGCACAGATGCCGTCATTTTCCTTAAAGACGTTTATTCTGAACTGAAGCGCACCATCCTGTAAGAGCAGTCTACGCTATGCTCGGTCTGTAATTTAGCCAGGTTCTCCTCGCTCAGAAGCGGATAGATAAGAAGCTTCGCAATTTCCTGCGTTATGGGCGGGCCCTGGAGCTTGACGAGGTCGCCGTCGATGCGATACATCGGCGGAGCGCCGATTTTGATATGCAGGTCCGAGACCCTCATCGCACCTTTTTTCTCAAAGTAGTTCAGCATATCCATAATGCTGAATTTTCCAAGCTCACTGGTTATGTAAACCTTTGCCGTAACGGGGTATCCTTCTGACATATATCCTCCGGTTAAAGGAATATTACGAAACTGTTTATTTTTTGCCTCCGAGCCAGTCCTGCAGGTTCTTTGCCAATATCTCGACGTTTTTCTTTTCCATAATATGGCTGATAATCGCAGGCTTGACCTTGAGGTTTACCATAGCCTTGTGCGCTCTTTGCCAGAGACGACTTTTTTTATCATCCGTATCGGCCAGATACAGTTCTGTTACAATCTCGCCGAGCCTCTGGAGCATTATTGTGTTGAGGTTGTCATAATATCGCCCGACGACGTCTGTTTGGTATTTCGAGAACTCTTTTTTAGCCATATATAAAGGGTAAAAAGTTGGAGGAAAAAAGGCAAAGGAAAAGACAGAAATTTTCTCTTAAGTTAGTTTTTGTTTTTGCTGGCTTTGCCCGGACAAATAACTATAATTTGCACACAAGTGCCTGTAGAAAGCCTAATTTCATACGATAAGGGAATATTGGTATGATTAAACAACGACTGTTTGTTTTGGCTGTCGGAGTATTATTGTCCGGCTCGGTGTCGTCGGCTATCGAGAGCCAGAAGGCTCAATCTTTTGTCGGTCAGGATTTACATCTGACGGGCAAACAGCTTACAAGCTATCAGATAAGCACCGGCGAGCATATTCTGGTTTTCCGCGAAGGTTTCTCGATGTCGATAGGAGCCAATCAGTTTTCCAGCAGCAATGCGGTTGTGTGGCTGGAAAGCGTAACTACGGAATCACGCGGGCGTGTTCGCGTTGATTATAATGTGAAGGCATATCTGAAAGACAATGTGTCTGCTAAACAGGCTGAGAGGGCCAAAACTACGAACCTTAGCCGGGTGGTTATCGAGGACGGCAAAGTCGAGGTTATCAGGTTCAGCGTTAGCGGAGAAATTTTCGTAACATCGGATAAAAGAGAAATCGGCGACCCTCGCGAATCCGAACTTTACAAAGAGGCGGCTGTTTCAATTGGTCCTGAAGGGCCGCAATTTGTAGTTCAGCCGGAAGCGCTTGTTCCCGGGATGCAGCCTGAAGAACAGCGGCCGGTAAAACCTTCAAAAGAAAAAAAAACTGCTGAAAAGATAACGCAACCTAAGAAGAAACCGGCTAAACCCGAAGCTAAAAAACCGAGTTTTATATATCCTGTTAATATAGCCGGTGCGGGTAAATCTGCACCGAAGATAGAATCGGCACGGACGGCAGACGGAACAGATGTCGCAACGGTAATCGGCAGATTTTATCTGTGGCAAAAACAGGATGAAAGCGGCCGGTTGCTGGAATTACAGGCGGATAATGCGGTGATATACTATTCAGGCCGGCAGCTTATGACGGACGGGGAACAAAGCGGCAATGAAGATGTTCTTGCCAAAGGCGCCGTTGAGGCGATTTATATGTCCGGCGATGTTGTAATGACCGAAGGCCCGCGCACAATCCGGTCTGATGAGGTTTATTACGACTTTCAGAGAAAAGAGGCCGTTGCGGTCAATGCGGAGATGAAGAGTTTTGATGTCCGGCGAGGAATCCCGATTTATGTCCGGGCGGCAAAACTGCGCCAGGTAGCGGAAAATGAATTTGCCGCTGAGGATGTTACTATGACGAGCAGCGAATTTTATAAGCCTCAGGTTTCCGCCAGGGTATCGGATATTAAAATTACCGATACCACTCCTGTTGACCAGCAGGGCGGCAAAAGTTCCGACAGCAGCTATGATGCTCAGATGCGGAATGTGCGTTTTAAGGTGGAGGATACCACAGTTTTTTACTGGCCGTTTATGCGCAGCAATCTCGAAAGGGCTGATGTTCCGCTCAAAAGAATACATCTGGGAAACGACAATATCTGGGGGACGTCGGTCGAAACGGAGTGGTATCTCTCAAGGCTGCTGGGTCTGCGCGAGCCGGAAGGGGTTGACAGCACTTTCAACCTGGACTATTTCAGCAAGAGGGGTGTCGGGACCGGTTTCGATATTGAATACACAAAGGAAGATTATTATGGCGGTCTTTCCGGCTATTTAATCAATGATTCGGGCGAGGACCGCCTCGGCAGAGACAGCAGCAGGAGAAATCTTGTGCCGCCACAAGAGTTGCGAGGCCGGTTTCGCTGGCAGCACAAGCAATACCTGCCTTACAACTGGCAGTTAACCAGCGGTTTAAGTTACTGGTCGGATGAAAATTTCATAGAAGAATATTACCGCAAGGAATTTTATACCGGCAGCACACAGGAAACTTATATTTACCTCAAGCGCCTGCAGGACAACTGGGCGTTGTCAATTCTTGGCAAGGGGCGTATAAATGATTTCGCTGATGAACTGGAAGAACTGCCCAGCGTAGAATATCATTTGACGGGACAATCACTTTTCGATGATAAATTTACTCTCTATAGCGACAGCACCGTCAGCCGAATGCAGCAAAAAATAGGTGAAAATCATTCAACGATGATAAATCAAGAGGTGTTCTCATTTGCATCACACAGGACAGAACTTGATATGCCGGTCAGGCTGGACCCGTTTAAGGTCGTGCCGTATGTTGCAGGGATATTCGGCTATGATGACCGCAGCGGATTTACCAGAACGCTCGTAGACGGCAGCAATACAGGCAGTTTCGGTGAAGATAAGGTGCTGATAGGCGAGGGCGGTGTTCGTGTGGCGTCGCAATACTGGAAGGTATATCCGGGTGTAAAATCGAGGCTTTGGGATTTGGAGCAGTTGAGGCATATTGTTGAGCCGCAGTTGACGGCGGCTGTTTTCAAAGAGAATGATTCGGTCGTCGAGCAGCACGATGTGTTGAATCTCGCTCTTAATCAGCGGCTGCAGACCAAGCGAGGCAGCGGCGATGAACAGCGGACAGTGGACTGGATGCGTCTGGATATGGACGTTACGTGGGTAAATAACTCCGAGAGCGCTTCGGATTCCGGGCCTGGGGCGGACAGATTTATCTGGAACAGGCCGATAGTGCCGATGCGGGTGTTTTCGGCACCGCAAATTTTTGACGGCGATTTGTCGGATACCTCGCTGCATAGATTTGAGACGTTCGGCCCAAGACGTAACTATTTCGGCGCCGATTATATATGGCGGGTCAGCGATACTACAGCCGTGCTGAGTGATATGAATTTTGATATGCAGAGCAGTGTCGTTCAGCAGTTTGATATCGGAATTTCACGGATGGTTTGGCCGAATTTGAGTTATTATATAGGCAGCAGATATTTGAGGCGTATTAAGGTTTTAGAGGAAAAAGGCTCGAACATATTTACTTTTGCGGCCACCTACGTTATTGACCCGCGATACACGATAGTTTTTTCCCAGCAGTATGATTTCGATTTTGGTGCGAATCTGCGCAGTGACATAACGCTTATCAGGCGGTATCACAGGTTGTGCTGCGGCCTTACATACAGCGCAGATGCTTCATTGGACAGGCAGGCGATTGTGCTGAGTATATGGCCTCAGGGTGTGTCGGAAATGACGCTGGGGTCGAGAAGATATATGGAGGCGGGCGGCACAGGCGGTTATTAAAAAAAGGTTCTGCCGAAGGAATTTTTTATTTTAAGGAGTATGAACTGTGGCGTTGGTTAACACGAAAAAAATGTTTGAGATGGCCTATAAGAACGGCTATGCGGTCGGTGCGTTCAACGTAAACAATATGGAAATTACGCAGGGCATTATGAACGCCGTATCGCAGGAGAAGGCCCCGCTGATTCTTCAGATATCGAGAGGCGCACGGGAATACGCAAGTATGAGCTATCTAAAGGCGATTATCGACGTGGCAGTTGCGGAAAATCCGGACATCCCCATCGCAATGCATCTTGACCACGGCGACACATTCGAGATTTGCAAACAGTGCGTTGACGACGGGTTTACATCGGTGATGATTGATGCATCGCATAAACCTTTTGAAGAGAACATACGTCTTACCAAAAAAGTCGTCGAATACGCCCATTCAAATGGCGTTGTGGTCGAGGCGGAGTTAGGTCAATTAGGCGGTATTGAGGAGGACGTGGTCGGCGTCCGCGGCGACGACGTCGATAAGCATCTTACCAATCCCGACCAGGCCGTGGAATTTGTTAAAATGACAGGGTGCGATTCGCTGGCGGTTGCGTGCGGGACAAGTCACGGCGCCTACAAATTCAAAAGTGAGCCGAAAATAGCGTTAGATGTAATTCAGAAAATTGGCGAGTTGCTGCCGAAATTTCCGCTTGTGATGCACGGCTCAAGCAGCGTCTTAAAAGAGTTCAAAGACCTTATCAATAAGTATGGCGGTAATATGCCGGACGCTATGGGTGTGCCGGAAGAGGCCATAACCAAAGCGTCAAAAATGGCTATATGCAAGGTGAATATCGATACCGATTTGCGAATGGCTCTTACTGCTAAAATTCGTCAGGTCTTTGCGGAAAAGCCCGCTGAGTTCGACCCGCGTAAATACCTTGGGCCGGCCAGAGAGGCGATTAAAGAGATGGTCAGGCACAAACTTTACATTTTAGGCTGTGCGGGCAAGGCCTCCGAATGCCTGCACTGAGCGAAGCCGAATGTGCCTGCACTGAGCGGACTTGTCCTGAGCAACATCACCCGCCTCAACCTGCGATGAGCATAGCCGAACCGTTTTATTATGGTTTTTGATAGAGGATAGTAATGCGAACAAAAGCTGTTTTCCCGCCGTCAGGCGTAGCCAAGTCCATTTTTGCAGTCCTTGCGGCTGCCGTTTGTTGTTTTGGCGCTGCTGTCGAACCAGATGGCGAGCAAAGTCGAACCATTTGTATTAAGGCCGCCTGCGAACTTATATATGAGGGCAAATTCGACGCTGCCGGCGAGATGCTAAAGCCTCAACTTTCGTCTTCCGGCAGTGAGACGCTGGGACAAATAAAGCAGTTGGAAGAAGTTGTTCGGCAGCACCAAAGTATAAGCCAGTTGCGTGAATCTGAGCGGAAGGCCGCGTTCGAGAAGGAATTGGCTGAACTGGAGCGGGCACGACGACAGATGCTCGATACCGGAAGCTCGGTTCCGTCTGATGCGAACGGTTCGACCGTCCGGTTCGACAAGCTCACCACTAAGCCTGCCCTGAGCGGGGTCGAAGGGCTGAGCGGCTCACCGTCGAAGGACAATGCCCGAACAAAAATCGAAAATCGGAAAGTCGACGTAAATGACGTAAATGACTTTTTGCAGTCGCTGGATATTCTTGCCAGAGCGTTGGAATATGCCGACCCCAATGAAAAAATCGCCTGTTTGTCTAAACCGCTGGCCAAAGAGATTATTGAAAAGGCAAAGGAGCAGGCTGCCGAATTCGAACGTAAGGGAAACTGGCTCGACGCATATACGAGCTGTTACTGGTGGCTGGCCGAGCGAGTCGAACCGGAAAACAAGGATTATTCGGAACACGCAGAACAGCTTCTTGACAAGGCCAGTATGGTCGCATCTTTTCAGGACAGTCCCTGCGAAAGCAGCGAGGAACGGTTCCAGGGAATAAAAAAAGAAATGTTTAAGCGGGCGATTGATGTGCTGAGTCTCAATTTCGTCAGCATCATCGATTATCGCCAGATGGCATTCAAAGCTGTTAAACGTTGCGGCCTGCTGGTAGAAGTAATGAGAACGCTGCCGCCGCCCGGCGACAGCAATAGTTCGCCAAGTTCTTTGAGAAGGGCTGGGTGGGTTTCACCGCCTAATGAGCAAATGCTCAAAGCATGGACCGATGGTCTGAATGCAATTTCGGATGAGGTCAATCCCGATAAAATCGGGATGGGGATTAGTAAGGATAAATTCACAGAAATTTTTGAAAAAGTGCTGGAACTGAATGACAGGACCGTCAAACTCCGTCAGGAGGTGCTTATTGCCCATTTTGTGGAGGCGGCGCTGCTGGCTCTTGACCCTTACACATCAATGATTTGGCCGCGACAGATTCAGGATTTTGAAAAGTCAATGACGGATGAGTTTACCGGTATCGGCATAGAAATTTCAAAGGAAAAGGGCTTTTTGACTGTGGCCAGTCTGCTGCCAGATACGCCGGCATATAATTCGGGCCTTGATGCCGAAGACGTGATAGAAGCAGTAAACAAAGTCCCCACAAAGGATATGTCCCTTATATGTGCCGTCAAAAACATCACCGGCCCAGCAGGCACCAAGGTTACGCTGACGATAAGACGGCTGGATGAACGCCAAAGCAGGGATATTACCATCACCAGGGCCAGAATAACCGTGCCGTCCATCCGCGGCTGGCAGAGAACCGAGAGCGGCAAATGGCTCTATATGATTGACGACAAAAATAAAATCGGTTATGTCCGAATTACCAAATTCTCCGAGAAAACATCTTCAGACCTTGAGGATGTTATCAAGCAGCTCGAAAAGGACGGGTTAAAGGGTCTGATTCTGGATTTGCGATTAAACGCAGGCGGACTTCTTAATAGTGCCGTTGACGTAACAGATAAATTCATCGAAGAAGGCTTAATCGTCAGCACGCGGCCGCGATTCGGAGTATGGAGTTATGCGTTTGCACAAAAAGAAGGCACGCACCCTGACTATCCTCTGGTTGTGCTGATAAACGCCGGCTCGGCCAGCGCATCAGAGATAGTGGCCGGCGCACTGGCAGACCCACGACACAAGCGTGCGATTCTTGTCGGTGAGAAAACTTATGGCAAGGGCAGCGTCCAGACCATAACGCGTCATCCCGGCGGCGACGCCGAGTTAAAATATACGATGGCTTACTATCATCTGCCTTCGGGACGAAGGGTCGAAAGCCAGGAAGCCGTGAAAAAGCAGGGCAGGAAAGACTGGGGTGTCGGGCCGAACGTGGAAGTTGTCTTAAGAACCGACGAGATGAAAAAAATGATGGATGTGCAAAGAGACAATGACGTTCTTGTTAAGGCTGGCCGCGGTAATAACGGTAACGGCAAGTCGCTGAAAAAACATTCTGCCGAAGAAACTCTAAAAGCCGACCCGCAACTGGCGGTCGGCATTCTGATTGTCAAAAGTAAATTGATAGAAAAAAGTGTTTAGCGAATTATCCGGCATAACGCTGCCGGTGAAAGGCATTAATTTGTCGGACGAGACTACAAACAAACTTGAGCAGCAAAGACAGAAGAAACTGTCTGAGGTGGAAAAACTGGGTATCGACCCTTACGGCGGCAGGTATGAAGGGGCCGAACCGGCGGAAAATATCAAAACCCACTTCGTAGATGGCGATGAAACTCAGCAGGCAAACTGCGCAGGCAGAATCGCTCTGCTGAGGGACATTGGAAAATTGATTTTTATAACCCTGCGCGACCGCAGCGGAACAATTCAGGTCGGCCTGAGCAAAAGTCTGCTGACTGAACAGCAATGGAAGCTGGCGAAACTGCTTGAGGTCGGCGATATAATCGGCGCTGCCGGCCAGCTTGGGAAGACCAAAACAGGCGAGATTACGATATGGGCAGGGCAACTGACACTGTTGAGCAAGTGTCTCTGTCAGCCGCCGGAAAAATTCCACAGTCTGGTCGATATTGACCTGCGTTACCGCCAGCGGTATGTGGATTTATGGGCCAATCCTGAGGTAACGGAGTTGTTCAAAAAAAGATGTGCCATTATCTCCACGATTCGCACTTTTCTTGAAAATCGCGGTTTTCTCGAGGTCGAAACGCCGATGATGCAGACAATACCCGGCGGGGCTGCTGCAAAACCGTTCGTAACACATCATAACAGCCTCGATATGGACTTGTTTCTCCGAATAGCGCCTGAGCTGTTTCTAAAAAAACTATTGGTCGGCGGAATGGAAAAGGTCTTTGAGATAAATCGCAACTTCCGCAATGAGGGACTAAGCAGATGGCACAATCCGGAATTCACAATGCTCGAATTATATCAGGCCTGTGCCGATTACAACGTGATGATGGATTTGGCCGAAGAGATTATTTGTCTGCTGGTGGAAAAGCATTGTCAGAGCAATAAGGTTCAGTTTGATAATATGACGATTGACTACGCAAAACCGTGGCGGCGGGCTAAATATGCGGAACTGCTTGAAGAATATAGCGGATGCAATATCGACGACATTCCCGCCGTTCGGACAAAAGCAAAGTCGCTCGGCCTGGATGAAGCAGGTATGGATGATGCAGTGGTCGTGAACGAAGTATTTGAAGCCACAGTCGAAGAACATCTTGTAAATCCGACATTCGTCATTGATTACCCGGCGGCATTATGTCCCCTGACCAAACGAAAAAAAGAGGACCCGAAATATGCCGAGAGATTTGAATTGTTTATCGGTAAAATGGAGCTGGCCAATGCTTACACCGAATTAAATGACCCTGCTGTGCAGGAGGAAAATTTCAGAATACAGCTTCGCGGACAGAAAGAATCAATGGCAAAAATGGATACCGATTTTATAACGGCGCTTAAATATGGTATGCCGCCGGCAGGGGGGCTTGGTATCGGCATCGACAGGTTGATAATGGTCCTGACCGGCGCATCAAGCATTCGAGATGTTGTGCTGTTTCCGCTCTTGAAAACCGTGAACCCTGAACCATAAACCACAAGTCATCGAAAACAGATTGCGAGAAAATGCTTAAATTATTTTTGTGGCTGAAATACCTCCGTAAAAAAAGAATCGTCCTTTTAAGCATTTTAGCGGTAACGTTGTCTGTTACCCTGCTGATAGTTGTTGCCAGTTTATTCGCGGGTTTTATTAACGCTTTCGAGCGAAGTGCGGTTGATACCATAGGGGACATTGTTCTCACGCCGCCGGTCAAATTTGCGGGTTATCCTCTGCTGATTGAACGTTTGAAGCAGATTAAAGGCGTGGAAGCCGCCACCGCAGTATTGTCGTCTCAGGGACTTCTGCATCTTGGTCAAGGCAACGTGCGGGCTGTCGAAATCTGGGGAATTCAGCCTGCTCAAAGGGCAGCGGTAACCGGCTTTAAACAGTCCCTGCTTAAGACGGGGACGTCCTCACAACCGCCGTCTTTTACAATACCAGACTCTGCAAACAAAATGGGCGGATATGTCGGAATAGGAATAATAACTGAGCCGAACGACAAGACAGACGAATATGATTTCGGAGCCGCACAGAAATTTATCGGCAGGGAGCTTGTCCTCACCACCGGAACGATAACCAGTGCAGGCTCAGACGGCCAAAAGCAGTTTAAGAGAAAGACTGTGGAATTTACGGTTTCAGATATTGTTTTCAGCGGCATATATGAGATTGACAAGTCATTTGTTTATTTACCCATAGAAGAATTACAGAAAATTTTATACCCGGACGAAGCCGGTCAGATTGCCCAGCAGGTTCAAATTAAACTGGCAGACGGTATTGATGCCGATGCTGCGATTGCGCAGATGCAAGGTATATGGGAGGATTTCGCTGCCAAGAATCTCGGCTGGGATTCTTACCTGATAAAAAGCGCTAATCTTGAAACATCCAGACAAATGCAGAGCCAGTATGTTGCCGAGTTCAGAAAACAAATGGACGTCCTGCTGTTAATATTCGGCATTGTAAGCTTTAGCGTGGTTTTATTGATTTTATGTATATTCTATATGATTGTGATAACCAGACGAAAAGATATTGCGATAATAAAAAGCTGCGGAGCGGCGAATTCCTCGGTAGCTGTTATTTTTGTCGGCTTCGGCGCCTGTATAGGTCTGGCCGGCTCATTACTCGGCACAATTTCAGGCTATGTTATAACGAAAAATATAAATGCAATTGAGCAGCGCCTAAGTATTGCTTTAGGTCTTAAGCTCTGGAAAAGCAGCGTATATATGTTCAGCAAAATACCCAATGAAGTAGACTGGAACGCAGCGTGGCACATCGTGTTCTGGGCCGTCGTAGCCGCAGCCGTTGGGACACTGATACCATCCGTTGTTGCGGCAATGACCAAGCCGGTGGATATTCTCAGGTATGAATAATGTATAAAGTGATTCTGATAATTCGTTACTTGTTTAAAAAGCAAATCAGCTATCTGGCGTCCATAGCTGTGGCGCTTTGCGTATTCATCGTTACAGTTGTGATGACCATTATGACGGGTCTGCTGACCGAGTTTAAACAGAAAAACCATAATTTTGTAGGTGACTGTATTGTCGGCACGGAGTCGCTGGTCGGGTTTCCTTATTACGAAGATTTTATGAAGATACTGGAGCAAAGCGATTTTGTCGAAGCTGTTTCTCCGGTCATAAAAAGTTACGCACTGGTAAGCCTCGACGGTACTGAACGCAGCCGCGGCATTGAAATTATGGGCATCGACCCTGTTAGGCACGGTAAAGTTACCGGCTTTGGTAAAACTTTGCATTACAACAAGGACAATGTTTCAAAGGTATTTGAGCCGGTTTACGAGCCGGCTCTTGCAGGGTGTGTGGTCGGCGTTGACCTTTGGCTTGCACGAGACGCCTGGGGCGAATATTCCTATGCTTCGGAACCCGCTAAAGCTGCACTTGCCATAACCTGTTTTCCTCTTACTGCAAAAGGCGCTTTAGCCAGAGCAGGCGCTGACATCGTCAATACAAAAATATTTTATTATAGTGACACTTCACAAAGCGGCCTGGCGAGAGTTGATGGCTCCATAATTTATCTGCCGTTCGACGATGCACAGGTGCTTTGCGGTATGGCCGGAACTGATAAGCGTGCCAGTGCCGTTTATATAAAGTTCAGGCCGGACGTAAAACTCGCCGCCGGGCGCGAAAAAACTGCGCTGCTTTGGAAAAAATTCGCAGAAGAAAAAACCGGTAATAAACCGACCGACCTGTTAAAAGCGGTAACGGTAAAAAGCTGGAAAGATTACAGGCGGATGTTTGTTGCTGCGATGGAGAAAGAATATACAATGGTGGCTATAATGTTCGCACTGGTTGGAATTACTACCGTCTGTATCGTTTTTGTCGTCCTGTATATGATTGTTAGTCACAAAAGCAAGGACATAGGTATTCTAAAGAGCGTCGGTGCTTCAAAGGCTGATGTTGTTGAACTGTTTTGTGGTTTCTCTGTTATGGTTGGGTTACTCGGTTCCTTTGTCGGCATAATCTGCGGCTGGGTATTTCTGCTCAGGATAAACTGGATAGAAAACTGGCTCTTTGAGCATTTCGGTTTCCAGTTGTGGGACAGGACAATTTACGCTATAGGCGGTATTCCGAACGAAATAGAACCGAAACTTTTGGCCGCAATTATTCTGGCGGCAGTAGCAGTTTGTCTGGCGGGTGCATTTCTGCCCAGCCGATACGCCGCAAAACTGGAGCCTGTGCAGTCATTACAGGTCAGTCAATTATGAGCGATGTCATATTAAAAGCAGATGGTATATGCAAGTCTTACCGGATGGGTTCTGCACAGGTCAACGTTCTCAAAGGCGTTTGTCTGGCCGTCAAAAGAGGTGAGTTTTTAGCCATAGTCGGCTCTTCCGGCAGCGGCAAAAGCACGTTGCTGCACATACTTGGAGCGTTGGATAAGCCCGATAAGGGCGCCGTAAGTTTTGAAGGGAAGAATTTGAATTCTCTAAGAACACGGCAATTGGGCTATTTCCGTAATAAAACTGTAGGATTTGTCTTTCAGTTCTATCATTTATTAGACGAATTAAGCGTATCAGAAAACGTTTTTCTGCCGGCTATGGTATCAAGAAGCATAGTTGGCTGGATTATGCACCGCAGATGGGCAAAGAAACGGGCAAAAGGGCTGCTTGACCAGTTGGGTCTAAGCGAAAGGGCCGACCACAAGCCCTATCAGTTGTCGGGCGGCGAAAGGCAAAGAGTCGCTATCGGCAGGGCATTGATGAACGAGCCAAAATTGCTTCTCGCCGATGAACCGACAGGAAACCTTGACTCTGCGACAGGAAATGGTATTTTGAATGTCCTTGAAAAATTGAATCAAGGCGGTCAGACAATTGTTATGGTAACTCACGATGAGAAAATTGCGCACAGGGCAGGCAGGATAGTAACGCTGACCGATGGCAGGATAACATAAAATCCGAAGAAATAATCGGTCGGGTTTTAGGTGACATTATGACGGTTACCCGAAAAAAGGAAGATACTATGGCGCTCAAAATATGGCTTGACGGCAAACTTGTCGACGAGGGAGATGCTAAAATATCCGTATTCGACCACGGTCTGCTTTACGGTGACGGTGTTTTTGAAGGTATCCGCGTCTACAGCGGCGGGATATTTGAACTCGAAGCCCATATAAAACGCCTTTATGAATCCGCCAAGGTGATTCGTCTCAACGTTCCGCTCAGTAAAGAAAAACTCATTGAAGCCATAAAAGAAACCGTCAAAGCAAATGAAGTCATCGATGGCTATATCAGGCTGGTTGTTACCAGAGGCAAGGGAACACTGGGGTTGAATCCTTTTGTCTGCGAAAACAGCAGCCTGTTTATAATAGCCGACAACATTCAGCTTTATCCGGAAGAACTCTACGAAAAAGGAATGAAGGTAATCAGTGCAACGACCGTCCGCAACCATCCTCTGGCAATTCCGCCACAGGTTAAAACTCTAAACTACCTCAATAATATCATCGCTGCAATCGAAGCCCTGGACAGCAATGTTTCTGAAGCGATTATGTATAATCACGAGGGATACGTTGCCGAAGCCACGGGCGATAATGTTTTTATAGTAAAGGACGGTGTGCTTTACACACCGCCCGTTGAAGCCGGTGCACTCGGCGGAATAACACGGGCGGTAGTCACGAAACTTGCTAAACAGCAAAATCTTAGGGTAGTGGAAAAAAATCTGACCAGATTCGATTTATACGTCTGCGATGAGTTTTTCCTTACGGGGACAGCCGCTGAGGTAATCGGCGTCGTTGAAATAGACGGCAGAATTATCGGTGATGGCGCCCCCGGCCCCATCACGAAATCGCTCAGAAAAGAATTTTACAAATACGCCCACGGAAAGGCCAAATAGTTTGCCTTTGCCATCCAACATACGCAACAATACTATGCGATTACCGCTTCATACCGCTGTGGATAGCGCCTTTAAGATTATCGATAGTAAATTAAGCTGCGCAAAAGAACTGATACTTTCATCGGTCTGTGATAATGTATCCGCTGCTGTCCGCAATATTGTGTCCTCGGCGGACAGCGTAATCCTCAGCGGCAAAATGCTCCGGCCCGCTCTGGTTCTGCTTTCTGCAAAAGCGGTCGGCAGGATTAACGACAGGCATATTCCCGCAGCGGCTATTGTTGAAATAATCCACAATGCAACGCTATTACACGATGACGTGATAGACGAAGGACAGAAACGCAGGGGGACTCCCACTATAAACAGTCGTTGCGGCAACGAATCTGCCGTTCTGCTGGGCGATTTTTTACTAAGCAAGGCTTTTACGATGTGCGCCGGCTTTGAGCCTCGGATAATCAAAATCATCGCTGCTGCCGCCGCTCGAATCTGTGAAGGCGAATTAAGACAAATAAGCCAGAAACAAAACTGGCAACTGACAGAACTTGAATACATTGACATAATCACCGAAAAAACCGCCTGTCTTTTCAAGACCTGTTGTGAACTTGGCAGCCTGTTGGCAGGGGCAGATAAAGCTTCCGTCCTCGCTCTCAGCAGCTTCGGTCAAAATCTTGGCATTGCTTTTCAGATTACCGATGATGTGCTTGATATAACCGGCAGCGAAAGCAAAGAGGGCAAAACTCTCGGCAGCGACGCCGATAAAAACACACCTACGTTGCCGATGGTACATCTGTTGTCGGTTGTCGGCAGCAGCGAAAGAAAGCTGATGATACAAAAATTAACCGCATTTACAGAAAACAAAAAAACTTTGCAGGAAATGCTGAAATCGCATGGCAGTCTCGATTATGTCTGTAATAAGGCACAGGAATTTACCGCTAAAGCAATTGATGATTTGGCTGCTTTAAAAGCGAGTGATGCGAAAAAAGCGTTGATTGAAATAGCCGGATTTGTCGTCGACAGAGTAACTATCTCGTAATTTTCAACAATCCGAAAAACAAATAAAAGAGGCTGGTTTATTAAAAACCAGCCTCTTTTGTTAATGCAAAATTTTCCGGTTTAGAACTTGTAAGTCAAACTCGCACTGGCCCAGGTAATACTCTTGTCATCATTGACCGATTCGTCCATTGTTATTTGGTGATAAACACCGGGTGTAAAGACGAGGTTTTCACAGATGGGGAAGTTCGTTGAAACGCCAAAAACAGCATCCGACCAGTCGTGGTCAACATTTATGCCATTTGGAGCAACGCCATCATTGTATACCACTTCTGCGTGCAGATTCAGCACCTGCTCTGCAGTATTCGGCACAATGGCCGGTATGGCCCAGCCGTAGTCAAGCATAAAAATGTGAGCAAAACCCGATGCAGTTCCATCGCTCTTAGGAGCCCCAATAATCGTGCCGCTGTTTGAAGGCCACAGTTTGACAAGCACATAGCTGGGGACCAGACCTTTTACGCCCAGGAGATTCGGAAAGGAAAACACACCGTTTAATTCCTGCAGGTCAACGCTGTCTTCGGTGTGACTGCTAAGCTTGGGGTAGTTATAATAAACATAGCTTAGTCTGTAATTCATAGCATACCATTCGCTTTCCCAAAGGCGATTGCCGTAGTATAGAGTATAGTCCCACCGTTCATTGTTTACATATCCACTTTCAGTAGCCATGTGTCCTACGGCACTGAGCCCAAAACCTGTGCCGTAGAGGTCCAGGTCAATACCCGGGTGGAAGGCGCCCTGAGTACCGAATACAGAGAAGCCACGCCAGACATATTGGCTGGTGTAGGTTGCATCAATGGTTCCGTGCAGCTCATTTCCTGCAACTGGCATTACCACATCTTCGGCAGCCGTCACCATACCAGCCATAGATAGTAAGATTACAACAACTGACAAAATTCCTTTTTTCATACTCATTCTCCTTAAAAAATCCTGTCTAACCCTTTTATCAGAACACACAAACTTTTTTCTAATACGGAACCAGCTTTTTCCTAATTAGAATACTTACAGAAGTTTATCGGATTGAGGGCATAAATCAAATAAAAAAATGTTTTTTTTAGATTTTTTTGTCGGGTTATCTATGGGAAAACAGCCTATAAAATATTCGTTTTTTGAATTGATGCAGTAATAAATTTCCGGCGGTTTTGCACATCCTGCGGTATAATATATGCCGATGCGTGAGGACAAAACAGATAAAACGTTATTTCATAGCTCGGAGCAGGCTAATCTGCTCTCTGCGGCACCGCTGGCGGTTAGGATGAGGCCGGAAAGACTTGAAGAATTTGTCGGGCAAAGGCATTTCCTCGGGCAGGGCAAACTTCTCCGCAGGATGCTCGAAGCAGACAGGCTCAGCAGTCTGATATTTTATGGCCCGCCGGGGACGGGCAAAACCTCGCTTGCTATGGTCATCGCAAATCACACAAAGGCAAAATTCCACTACCTCAGTGCGCCGGCGGCCACCGTTCAGGATATCCGCCAGGTAATTGCTGCCGCCAAAGACAGACTCACCGCCGCCGGTCAGCGAACCGTGCTTTTTATAGACGAGATTCATCGCTTCAGCCGCACTCAGCAGGATGTGCTGCTCGATGATGTTGAGGCAGGGGTCTTAATTCTCATAGGAGCTACCACGGAAAATCCGTTTTTTGCGGTCAATTCACCTTTAATTTCCCGCAGCACCGTATTTAATTTTGAGCCGCTCACTCAGGATGACATTTTGCAGTTGCTGAAAACCGCCGTTGCTGACGTTGAACGGGGGCTGGGTAAATTTAATGTCGATGCAGATGAGAACGCCCTGAAATTTTTAGCGGTAATGAGTGATGGCGACGCCCGAAAAGCTCTTACGGCTCTTGAGGTTGGTGTTTTATCACAGGCTGTTCATCGCCATCAGGAAAAAATCAAATTTGGCCTCGAAACCGCAAAAGAATCGATACAGCAAAAAACCATTGATTATAACGGCACCGGCGATACTCATTATGATTTAGCCAGCGCACTGCAGAAGAGTATGCGAGGCAGCGACCCCGATGCTGCGATTTACTGGCTCGCACGAATGATAGCGGGCGGCGAAGATTTGCGTTTTATTGCCCGCCGAATTGTAGTCTGTGCAGCCGAAGACGTCGGCAATGCCGACCCTATGGCGACCGTTCTGGCTGCCGCTGCGGTCCAGATATGTGAGTTTGTCGGTCTGCCGGAGGCTCAGCTTGCTCTGGCACAGATTGCCCTTTACGTCGCCTGTGCGCCGAAATCGAACGCTGCCGCCTCGGCAATCTGGCAGGCGGTCAGTGATGTAAAATCACAGCCGACGATTCCGGTTCCGAAACATCTCAAGGACAGCCACTACGCCGCCGCCAAAAAACTTGGCTACGGCACCGATTATAAATATCCTCACGATTTCGAGGATGGTTTTGTGCCGCAGGACTATTTGCCGGCCGAAGTAAAGAAGAGGTATTATCAGCCGAAAGATGCAGGTTATGAAAAAATTATTAAGCGTTATTTACAAAATCTGCAAACCTTGATACAAAATAGTAAATCTGTTAAAAAGAATTCTGCGAATAAGGATGCTTAAATGACCAAGGAGCAGTTGCGTCAGCAGTTGCAGAAGCGTTTGCTTGAGATGCCCGAAGAACAAAGGGAGGCAAAGAGCAAAAGGGCCTGTCAGAACCTGATTTCGACTTCGCAGTTCCAGAAAGCCTCGGTGGTGATGATGTATTTGTCTTTTCCGCACGAGGCGAATACGGCTGATGCCATACTTTGTGCCTGGCAGCTCGGCAAAATAGTGGCTGTGCCGAAAATTTCCTGGCAGCAGCGGCATATGATACCGGTGCAGATAAATTCGCTGGAAACCGATTTCTCTACTGAAGTTGCAGGTCTGCGAAATCCGGTAACGGGCATTCCGCTGCCGTTTGAGGAAATTGATTTGGTTGTTACTCCGGCGCTGGGGTTCGACAGAAGAGGCAACAGGCTCGGCAGGGGCGGCTCTTATTATGACAGGTTCTTTGCTAATAAGGAGCTTAAAGCCTTACGCTGCGGTTTTGCCTTTGCTGAACAACTGATTGAATTGATACCGGTAACGGAACACGATGAGCCGGTGGATTTTCTGGTAACAGATGAGGAAGTAATATACCTTAACAATCGAAAAGGAGAATAATATGGCTCTTTACCCTTCCAACTCTTACGGCGGACAAAAAGCCCCCAGTCAAAAGGGGATATACATAATTATCTCATCTATTCTGGTCATAGCGGTGGCAATTTTGCTTTTCTATAATCCCTTCGGCAGGGATAAGGACAAAGCCAACAAGCCGTTAGCTGGCTCCGCTGCGGAAAGCAAAACACCTGCACCTGCTTCTTCGATAAAGCCGCAACCTAAACCGGCTTCCTCCATTGTTAAAACCACAGCCGCTGGAATTTCACCTTCTGTTTCTGAACCGGATTCATCCGTGGACAGGCGTATTGACGAAGCAATGGCCTGTCTGAATGCAAATCCTCCAGGAATTATAGAGGCCCGTGACAGGCTGAATGAAGTATTGCCAATGACTGCGAATCCGCAGAAACGCTCCGTTGTGAAGGAGCAGCTTTCAAATCTGGCTGATAAATGGCTCTTCAGCAAAACAGTTTTTACGCAGGACAAATTGTGCAGCAGTTATAAAGTTCAGCAGGGCGATTTGCTCACGACAATCGGCAGGCAGTTTAAAGTGCCCTATGAAATCCTTATGGAGATTAACAATATCAGCCGTCCCGAGACGTTGCAGGCAGGTCAGACTATAAAGGTCATCAACGGCCCATTCCACGCAAAGGTATACCGTTCGACTTTTACAATGGATTTGTATCTTCAGAATACTTATGTCCGTAGTTTCAGGGTCGGGCTTGGCAAGCCGGGAATGGAAACACCTACCGGTCTTTGGCTTGTCAAACCGGACGGCAAACTGATAAAACCGACCTGGACAGACCCCGTTACCGGCAAAACATATCAGGCTGACGACCCGGATTATCCTCTTGGTTCGAGATGGATAGGACTGGAAGGTATCAGCGGAGGTGCCAAAAACAGAATCGGTTTTGCTATTCACGGAACAAAAGACCCCAACAGTATCGGGACTGTAAGTTCGCAGGGTTGTGTTCGCCTTCACAACGGCAATGCCGTCCTGGTTTATAATCTGTTGATGCCGGGCTTGTCTCAGGTTGAAATAACGGAGTAAAACAATACGCTGGCTTGTGCCGGTTAATGAGGGGAATGCCGATAATCGGGCCGTTTTACCCTTTTGTGTTTTTGCATACTCGGGATATTTCTCTCCCAGAACATCCCGTTATGATACCCCTGTATTGTTTTATCAGATTCAGCTAAATGCAGGCGTTTCGCCGCAAGCAGGCAATATTCCCGTTCCCTTTCGATACCGAGAAATTTACGCCCCAGTTTTTTTGCTGTTACGATACTGCTGCCGACACCCATAAACGGGTCGAAAACAAAATCATTTTCATTTGTGCTTGCTAAGATTAGTTTCGCCATCAGCTTTTCCGGCTTTTGAGTCGGATGGTCGGTGTTTTCCGGCATCGACCAGAACGGGACCGTTATATCGTTCCACAGGTTTGATGGATGTGTCAGGCGAAATTGTCCTTCCGGTGTCTTCTCCCAGTCTTTCGGTGTGCCGTCGGTGCGGGTATACGGTGCCAATACCTTACGTTTTAATTTTACATTTTCTACGTTAAATATGTAATTGTCGGAAACAGTGGCAAACCAGATGTCTTCCGAGGCATTTTTCCAGTTGCTTTTTGCCCCTCTTCCTTTTTCCCTCTCCCACGTGATACGGTTTCTTACCTTCAGATATTTTTCCATAACGGGATATATTGCCGTTGACGAGTGCCATTCGGAGCATACGTAGACCGAAGCGGTGTTCCTGAGTTTAGGCAATAATTTGGCAAGCAGGTTTTCAAACCATTCCGCGTATTCGGCGATGCTTTTTTTCCTGAAGGTCGTTGAGTTGAAGGTCTTGGTAAGATTATAAGGAGGGTCTAATATTAAGAGGTCTGCAAAATTATTTGGCAGAAAATCGAGCGTTTCAAAGACGTTTTGGTTTATTATTTTATTAGTAACGGCGTTTATGCCCGCAGGCTGTGAAAGTATGGTCAAATCTTTGCAGTAGCGTTCTTTCTCTGCGTTATTAACTACTATTGTTCGATTTCTGCCTGCCCTGTGTTTGTCCACTTTCGTAGATTTTATGCCGTTTCTTTTTTTGCCGGCTGTTTCGCCGAGAATAGTTTGTTTTTCCCTTCGACAACTTCTTTTGTAACCGTATAAATTGCCGGTTTTGGCTCTTCGGGCAGTTGATACATCAAATCGACCATCAGTTCCTCGGCAATCGCCCGTAATGCTCTGGCGCCGGTGTCCCGCTTAAGTGCCTTTTGCGCCAATGTTTTTAATGCCTCCTCAGTGAATTCGAGCTTTGCATTTTCCATCTCGAAGAATCTCTGGTATTGTTTTACAAGAGCGTTCTTCGGTTTTGTTAGTATGTCTATAAGGGCGTTTTCATCGAGTGCCGACAGAGTAGACACTACCGGCAGTCTGCCCACAAATTCTGGAATCATTCCGAATTCGATGAGGTCTTCAGGCGTAACCTGCCGGATGATATTGCTGTATTCGGTTTTCTCATCGCTCTGGCCCGCCAGTTCTGAGCCGAAACCTATCATCTTTCTGCCGAGGCGTTTCTTGATAATATTTTCCAGTCCCACGAATGTCCCGCCGCATATAAAAAGTATATGGGTCGTATCTATTTGTATATACGACTGCTCAGGATGTTTTCTGCCGCCCTGTGGCGGAATGTTGGCGATTGTGCCTTCGAGCATCTTTAATAAAGCCTGCTGGACGCCCTCGCCTGAGACGTCGCGCGTAATTGAAACGTTCTGGGACGTTTTGCCTATCTTGTCGATTTCGTCAATGTAAACAATTCCCTGCTGCGCAAGTTCCACCTCGTAATTCGCAAACTGCAATAGCCGCAGCAGAAAATTTTCCACGTCTTCGCCCACATAACCCGCTTCGGTTACTGTGGTCGCATCGCATATTGCGAACGGCACCTTCAGTTTCCGGGCGAGGGTGCGGGCGAGCAGTGTTTTCCCCGAGCCGGTCGGTCCGATTAAAAGAACGTTCGACTTGTCTATCTCAACATCGCTGTTATTGGTGTCGGCGTGTATGAGTCGTTTATAGTGGTTATGGACCGCAACCGACAGATATTTCTTTGCATATTCCTGCCCGATTACGTATTGGTCGAGATATTCCTTTATTTCTCTTGGCGGAGGTATTTCCTTTTGGCCGACCGCAGGTTTGCTCAATCTCTTGCGGTCCTGCTGAATGATGTTATGACACAGGTCGACGCATTCCGGACAGATGTAAACTTTATTCGGGCCTTCTATGAACATATCTGCCTGACTGCCCGCTCGTCCGCAGAAGCTGCATATAGCCTTAATTTTACCGTTATTTTTCACCATATTTGCCCTGATTTTATTTCAACTGGAACGTTTATGCAAGTTATTTGTCGGTGTTGGATTTCACGTTGTGGTTCTCAGTTTTTCGTCTTTCATTTTTATGTTTTTTACAAATTCGGCGCCGCTGTGAAGTGCCTTGGCATTGACCGGTATTGCCTTGTGATATTGCCGGTCAAACACCGCCGCCAGACAATCAGTAGCAGCCTCTGTGCTGAAAAGCTGCCGTTTCTGCAAGTATGCTCCCAGTGCCGCCATATTAGCGCTTCGCGGACTGCCCAGCTCGATGGCGATATTGTCGGCAGGCACCGCCAGAGTCTCGATTGTCCCCGCCAGTTCCGGCATATCCTTAATCAATGAGCTGTTTATTATCAGCAGCCCGTCTTTTTTCAAACAGGGGGCAAATTTATTCAGCGATGCCTTATTCATTGCGATTAGCGTGTTGGGATTGCTTACTATCGGACAGGCTATAGGTTCATCTGCGATAACGACCATACAGTTTGCCGTTCCGCCGCGGACCTCCGCACTGTAAGACTGCATATAAGTTACCTCTTTGCCGCATTTCATCGCTGTTTGCGCAAGGACTTTCCCTGCCAGCATAATTCCCTGACCGCCGAAGCCCGCAATTATAATCTCTTCATAGAATTTTTTTGCCGTCATTTTACGTCTTTCAGTTTGCCTAAAGGAAAGACTTTTACCATTTCTTTTTCTATCCACTCCATAGCCTTGGCAGGGGACATTCGCCAGTATGTCGGGCAGGGCGAAAGCACCTCGACCAGCGACAAACCCGGTGCATTATTCATCTGTAGCTCGAACGCATATTTGATGGCTTTTTTTGCGTTGCGGATTTGTGCAGGATTATATACCGAGCATCGTTCCACATAAACCGCCCCCGGCAGTATCGCCAGCAATTCGGATATTTGCAGCGGATAACCCTGCCCAGCCGCCTGTCGGCCCTGCGGCGTTGTCGCCGTTACCTGACCCAGAACTGTCGTCGGTGCCATCTGACCGCCTGTCATTCCGAACACTGCGTTATTGATAAAAATGACCGTGATTTGTTCCGCCCTGTGTGCTGCGTGAATAATTTCCGCCGTCCCTATAGCTGCAAGGTCGCCGTCGCCCTGATATGAAAAGATTATCTTGTCAGGATTGGTCCGCTTCATTCCCGTCGCCACCGCAGGCGCTCTGCCGTGGGCCACCTCAACCATATCAAGGTCGAGATAATTATATGCCAGCACCGCACAGCCCACCGGCGCTATGCCGATAGTCCTGTCGCGTATCTCAAGTTCGTCGACTACTTCAGCTACCAGCCGGTGTGCAATCCCGTGTCCACAGCCGGGACAGTAATGCGTAACACATTCTTTCAGGCTCGGCGTTCTCTTAAATACCGTCTTCAATTTTTTATCCTTTTTTATCTTTCCGGCAAAATCAACTGCTCGATATTTTTCAAAATTTCCTCGACGCTCGGCACGCCTCCGCCCGGCCTTCCGTAAAATATTACAGGTGCTTTCCCCGTGACAGCCAGCCTTACGTCCTCCACCATTTGTCCGCAGCTCATTTCCACCGTCAGGAATATCCGCATTTCGTCTGCCGCTCTGCTTATCGCCTCTGTCGGGAACGGCCACAGCGTAATAGGCCTAATCCAGCCTGCCTTTATGCCCGCTGCCCTCGCCTTATTCACCGCGCTTTTTACAATTCTCGCTGCTATACCGTATGCTATCACAACCACCTCTGCGTCCTCAACCGCATATTGTTCGCAGCGCACCTCATTTTTCTCTACCGCTCTGTATTTTTCCTGAAGCTTATAATTGAATTTCTCCAGCGCACCTTCAGGAAGATGCAGCGACTTGACGATGTTTTGTCCTCTGTCTTTGATGCCGCTTACCGCCCAGTCTTTGGCAGGCAGTTTTCTGCGTTCTTTTTTCTCTAAAACTACAGGCTCCATCATTTGTCCCAACAGGCCGTCCGCAAGTATAAGCACAGTCATCCTGTAATGGTCGGCGAGGTCGAATGCCAGCGGCATACAATCAGCCAATTCCTGCACGCTTGCCGGCCCCAGCACGATTGTCCGGTAATCGCCGTGTCCGCCCCCGCGGGTCGCCTGAAAATAATCAGCCTGTGATGGTGCGATATTTCCCAATCCCGGCCCTCCTCGCATTATATTTACTACCACCGCAGGCAGTTCCGCACCTGCCAGATAACTCATTCCTTCCTGCATTAAGCTGATACCCGGACTTGACGAGCTTGTCATTGCTCTTTTGCCCGTCGCCGAGGCGCCGAAGACCATATTTATCGCCGCAAGCTCGCTTTCGGATTGCACGAAGACTCTGCCTTCTTCCGGCATTCGTCTCGACATATAGGCGATGATTTCATTTTGCGGCGTTATCGGATAGCCGAAATACGCATCGCAGCCGGCTATGATGGCCGCCTCCGCCAACGCCTCATTCCCGCACATTAAGATTCTGTCAGTCACTTTTACCCCGTTAGACCGCCTTTAAGCCGGTTCCTTAGAAATCGTTTACCCATTCCTGTTTTTAAATATTTCTCCCGACGATAGGCATCATTTTTAGCCAAACAAGCCTCGAAATAAATCAATTTTAACGGAACGCGGTGTTTTGTAGAAAAAACCGAGCCGGAATTATGCTCTTCAAATCTTTTCTTCAGATTATTTGTAACACCAGTGTAAAAATTTCCGTCTTTCTGACTCATAAGAACATACGTATAAAACCATAGGGGTGGTCTAACGGGGTTCACTATTTCTCCTTGGCCGTAATTTCCTTGTTCTTATTGTGTTTTTTTGGTTTGGCAGTCTCACCATCTTCGCTGCGATAGACCTCTATGACTGCATCAGGGCAGATAATAGCGCACATTGCACAGCCGTTGCAGTCTGAATCTTTTTTCCCCTCGACTATGCTCGGGGCAGGCACGGCAGGAAAATAACCGTTTTTATTGGATTGTTCTGAAACTACGATGCCTTTTTTAGAACAGACTATCACGCACAGGCCGCAGCCCTTACATCGTTCGGCATCAATTATTATTTTACCCGCCATACATTGCAGATTTTAACGGCCTTTTCTGCTTTTGTAAAGCTAAAACGCTTACATACAAACCCCCGACAAACTTCCTGTAAGGCTGCGACATCTGTCCGAAATGTCCTACAGGTCAGACCTGTCCAACCCTTATTCTATTCGTCCGTAAGCCCCTACATTTATTGTAGGGGTTTTACCCGCCGTTTCACGGCGGGTTGCAGGCGCGAGGAATACTTCTTCCTTACCTTAGTTCGAGAGAGTTGCCGTTCGGTTTAAAGGGTTGACATCCTCTTGGTGAGAATTTATAGTTAATTAAACAGTAACTGCCGCTTAGTGGCCGGGATGCGGCTTTTGAAGAGAACCACGCCTTCGTCCGTCAACATTGCCGTCCGGCAAACATCTTTATAGTTTTAAATAAAGATTTTGATATTATAGTGTAATTGGAAGGCTTAGTTGCTTAGCCAAGCGTTTAATATGGGAAATGTCGAATGATAACTATATGAGAATTGAAAGCCAAAGTTTGATCAAAGAACGCATAAAAACATTTTGTTTCGGCAGTGTTGATCTATTCGGAAATTCCTCACAAGAGACTTTAACAGAGTACATCGACATCGAAGGCTGTACAATTCCTAAATTTACAAATGAGTTTTGGACTTCAAGACAAAGACAAGCTGACAGCATCCATGAAATTTCCTATAGAGCATGTTTTAAACCGCAACTGCCTAGATTTTTTATAGAACTTCTAACAAAACTAAAGGATGTTGTTTATGACCCATTCTCCGGACGGGGAACTACTGGAATAGAAGCAGGACTCCTAAATAGAAATGTTGTAGCCAATGATATAAATCCTTTGAGTCAAATTTTAAGCAAACCACGATTTTTTATCCCAGACATCGAAAGTCTAAAGGACAGATTAGTTTCCATCAAAATTATACCCAAAGTCAAAACTGAAATAGATTTATCGATGTTTTACCATCCTGATACTGAGGCAGAGATTGTTTCTGTGCGTGAATATCTCAAAGAAAAACAAATGGATGGTACAGAAGATGAAATAGATAATTGGATAAGAACGGTTGCAACAAATAGGTTAACGGGGCACTCTTCTGGTTTTTTTTCTGTATATACTCTTCCGCCTAATCAAGCTGTATCGCAGGAAAGCCAAAGAAAAATTAACCAAAAAAGAAACCAAAGACCGGACTATCGAGATACAAGGCAGATTATACTGAACAAAAGTATGTCACTATTACAGGATATGACACCTAAAAAGGCGAATCTTTTACGGGAAATTGGATCAAATGCTCTTTTCTTGACTAATGACGCCAGATTTACCCCTGAAATCGCTTCAAATAGCGTTAATCTTATCGTAACGTCTCCGCCATTTCTTGATGTTGTTCAATATGACCATGACAATTGGTTACGGTGTTGGTTTAATGACATTGATTCAACCGATGTTGCAAAAAGAATAACTATAACAAAAAACATCGAAGACTGGTGTGGAATAATGTCAGAAGCTTTTGAAGAACTTTATAGAATTATCATCCCTGGTGGTCATATTGCCTTTGAGGTGGGAGAGGTGAGAAATGGAACCTTAAAACTCGAAGAATTAATTGTCCCGTTAGGCCTAAAGGTCGGCTTTGAATGTGAATGTATAATGATAAATCAGCAAAAATTCACTAAAACAGCAAATATCTGGGGTGTTTCAAATAATGAAAAGGGAACAAATACGAATCGTATAGTCATATTTAAGAAAAATTAAAATGAGTGAGGAATATACAACAAAATTAGAAAACATAATCAAACAAATGCTAAACCCCCTCAAAGGAATTCCTTTAAATTTGGTTATCGAAAGCATTTCAGGCCACAAAATTATTCCTTTTGACCAAAATAATGAAAAAGACATCGAGCTTTTGAAAAATTTAATATTTGTGGCAGACTTGGCAGGAAAAAGCTTTAACAAAAAAGGCGTTCTCAGGCCGCGACCCAATGAGGTCGGAAACGATATTGAGCCTTTTGTAAAAAAAGCCTTGGAAAAAGTTGGATACAAGGCTTACACTCCGTTGTCCGAAAGCGGAAACAAAAAATCTACTGGTTATCCTGACATAGAGTTCATTGATGATTTCGGAAGAATTAATTATCTTGAATGCAAGACGTACAATATCGATAATATATCCACCACACAAAGATCGTTTTATTTGTCTCCTTCAGATGACTTCAAAATCACAAATGATGCTCATCATTTTGTTATTTCGTTTGAGATTTTTGTTAAAGGAAATCGAGGAAGCAATCATATTTATAATTGTAACAGTTGGAAAATTTTGACACTCGAAAAATTAGAGGTTGATGTCAAATATGAGTTTAACTCGGATAATTCAAGAATGTACGTGAAAGAATTAATACTGGCAGAGGGGGCTTTGAAAAAAACTTCATAAATTTCACTGATTAAATTTAAAATATTCTTAATCGTTTTAATTAAACAGTCTTAAATGAAAATAGTTCTGGTATTTCTTGGCGACGAAAATCTGGTGACATCATACCATTTCAATCCCAACCCTGCCTGTCCGCTCTACGCGATACACACCCCGCACGACGAATCAATCAAACACGCAGGGGTCTGACAAAAAAATCCCCAAATCTCAAAATTTTTTCCAATTTCTTTACCCCTTATTTCAGAATAACTTATCCCTCTTTGCGCCCTCTGCCTGTCCTGAGCGCAGTCGAAGGATTCGACCAAAACGCGCATGTTCGCCTTATTATGGGATGCACAAACTCCGTTCCCGCATCTTTGACAAGTTTATACTGAAATCCAACCTCCGAACCATCAGCCACGAGTCACGCTTGTCCACCGTAGCTGCCTCAGCGAAGGTGGAAGCGACGAGCCACGGGTCACGAATTATGCAAAACAAACCCAATTAGCTGGATACTCAAATGAACGTAACCTTTTCTTTTAGAAAGTATTATGAAAATAAATGACTTTACACGCGTCGGAAAAACAAAGCCAAAACAAACCCAAACAAAGCCAATTTATAAGGGGGTCAGTTTTGAGTTGGCGGAGAGGTTTGGGTATTATCTGCTTTGGGCGGTTCCGGCGGCACGGTGCCGCGATATGCCTGTTTTAAAAACAGGTAATACAGCCTGCCTTCCTGATACGTTTGTCCTGCAAGTCTGCCTGCGATGTCGCCTTGGCCCATATAGACGTCGCATCTGCCCGGCGCACGGATTGCTCCGCCCGTGTCCTGGTCGAGTGCAAAACCCTTGTAAGGGTCCTGATAAATGTCGTTGCCAACAGCCCTCGGCAGCGTAGTAGATATAAATGTAAGGCAGGCCCTCGGGAAAATCGATTTGTCTGTTGCTATCGTTCTTAATGGTATGACCGGCTCGTTGATACTGCCGTGAGGCGCACCTTCGCCGATTCTGAAAAATACAAACCTCGGATTAAGCTGCGTATATTTGGCTACTAAATTGGCGTTATTCTTAAAGTATGCTATCATCGCCGACAGGCTCAGTTTGTCTCTCGGTATTATACCATCGTTCACCAATTGTTCTGCGATGCCGTGATATTCATACCCGTTATTTGCGGCATAGCCTATCGTAATAAGTTTTCCGTCCGGCAGCCTTATCTTGGCTGACCCCTGAACATGGGCGATATAGACCTCGAACGGGTCAGCCAGCCAGATTAGTTCTTTTCCCTTTAGCATATTTGAATTTTCGATTTCCGCCCGCGGCGGATACGGCGTCATCTTTTCATCGGCGCCTTTTCTGCCGAGTATCTCGCCATTTGGCCCTTTCACAAGGTCTGCAGGCTGGCTGTAAAGCGGATACTTAAAACGTTCCGTTTGAGCTGCCGAACCGTCAAAAATAGGAGTATAGTAGCCCGTGAAAAGAACAGTTCCCTTATTGTCGCATCCTACCGATGTATAAACGTCGAACTGCTCAATGATTGTATCGTGCAGTTGCCTGCCTCTTGCGCCGGAGTCTATCAGCTTTCTAAACGCCTTCAGGCTTTCAACCGCGTGCTCGTGTGTAATATCGCCGTATGGGAAAAATTGCTGACTCGATGGTTTCTTGAGATAATTCAGACTGTTGTCGATTCCTCTTGCTGCGTCGGCAAAATTATAGCAGCCCTCTGTAAAATCAGGCAGTTCCGCAGGGTTTGTTATTTTTCGCAGCCCAAGCTCGCCCGGCGCCAAAGGCTTGTCATATTGCAGTTTTTGCGGCTTGCGACAGCCGGCAAAAAGGATTACTGTTACAATTGCCGCTGTAAGAAACGTTTTGCTCTTCATATTTGACTCCAAAATTTTCAAAAAAACACCTTGTCTATTCTAATTTATATCGGCCTATGGACAAATTTTTCTTAATAATCTATTTTTGCCCCAATTCCGGATGTTTTGCCAGCAGCGATTTGAGTCTGTCTTGCGCCTGCTTATGTTTAGGATTGATAGTCAGCTCTTTGCGAAAATATTCCGCAGCCTTGTCGAACTCGCCGAGCTTCTCGAAGGCGACTCCTAAGTTAAAATTGGCCTCTTTAAAATTCTCATCAAGCCGAACGACATCCTGCCATTGTTTAATTGCTTCTCTTATTTTGCCTTTAGCGTAATATCCCATCGCCAGATTATAGTGTGCCTGTTTGTAATCAGGGAAAATTCGCAGCGCCTCCTCGCTGTGGTAAATGGATTTGTCTATTTGTCCCTCATCGCCATACGTATTTGCCAGAGCGTTATGCGCAACGCAATTGTCTTTCGTAACGGTGAGCGTATATTCGAAAAGCGTGAAGGTATCCTGCCATCGCCGCACCTGCATCACTGAAATAATTGTCATTGGTATTACCGTTATGCACATGCAGGCTGCGATTATGGATTTTTTATACCGCTGTTTTGCGAGTAAATCCGGAATCAGCCAGGCGACAATAATAAACAGGCCTGTCAGCGGTATGTATGTATAACGGTCGGCATAAGCCTGCGCACCGACCTGCATAATGCCGATTACCGGCACTAATGTCCCCAGATACCACAGCCATCCCGTAACTAAATATCGCCGCTGCCTCATTCCCATAACAACGGCAATCGTTATCCCCGCCAGCAGCAAAGCAGACCCGATGGCTGCCGCAAAAGGCGGGGGGGACATATTTGGATAGAACGCCCCTAATTTTAAAGGGGCAAATGTCTTCAGAATATAAACTGCGTAAGAAACTATGGCATTACTGATTCGCCAGCCCGCCGGCAAAGATTTTATGGAAATCACTGCACCGCCGCTCCTCTGTGCGGCAATCGTAATAACAACCGAAATCGCTGAAAGGGCGAAAAGAGGAATCTTTTCCAAAATTATCTTGCCGGTCTTATTGTTCCTGAATCGCATCAGAGGCCAGTAGTCTAAAAGCAGCAAAACAAACGGCAGCGTTACGAGCATAGGCTTGGCCATAAGGCCGAGTATAAACAGCAAAACGACAACTAAGTATTGCCTGATTCCGCTGTGCTGCACGTAACCGATGTATGCCCACATTGTCAGCAGCCATAACAGTGTGCTTAGAACATCTTTGCGTTCCGCCACCCACGCCACGGATTCGACGTGCAGAGGATGAATTGCAAAAAGCAATGCCGCAAAACAACTGCGGTAGATTGCTCCCGTCATCTGTCTTAATATCAGAAACAGCAGCAGGGTATTTGCCGTGTGCAGCAGCACGTTGGTTATATGAAAACCGCCTGCATTTAATCCGAAAAGCTGATAATCCAGCATAAGCGACAGCCACGTCAGCGGATGCCAGTTACTTGCGTGAAATGTTGTAAAAGCCCACGCAATACTTTCTCTGCTCAATCCTTTTTGCACCTGCTCATTTTGGGTAACGTAATCAGGGTCATCCGCATTTATGAATTTGTGTTTATAGACCTGACCGTAAACAACGAACACCATCGCTGTCAAAAATAGACACGCCCGCCATACGGCATATCTGCTTGATATTTTGTTATCTGTCATAATTTGGCACTAAGTAAGGTCCTTCCGGCAGGACAAGTATTTCCGCCTTCGGATTGGCTGCGCACAACTTTTCAATAGTGTGCTGGACCATTTCGGAGGCATAAGTTATTTCATCTTTGTCAGCCGCAGGTTTGATTTCGCCTGCCGCATTGCTTTCCGGTATCACTCCTTCAGGCAGGTCTGTTAATCGCGGAGCGCATAAATACATCTTTTTAAAATTCCCCAGTTTTGTAAAAATCTTCGCCCACATTTGCGTCTGCCATTGGTCGTGGACAAAACCCCAGTCTTTGGATAAAAGTTTCTGACAAAATGCCGACGGCCCAAGACGTATCAGAAGACGAAGCATTTCTTTATAATTCTGACTGCCCAGAGGGTCGAGGTCGGTTAGCTTCGCCAAAACTATTATTGAGCCTCCGTCTTTTACCGCACGAACAGCCTCGAAAGCAGCCTTTGCACATTGGTAGTGATTTATTCCAACGTCGCCTGCCTGTGTTACAACTATATCGTATAGTTTGTTCAACTCCGCAGATACAAAACTGCGGAGGTGTTTTACTGCCGCCAGATGTGCTTTTTCCAAGTCGCCGGAAAATATCCCTGTTATCTGTTTATGGTTGTCGATTGTAACATTTACAATAAAATCTACTCCCGCCATCTTGGCAATCCGAAGCGCCTCCTCATTGCACGGATTGCCCTCTAAAGCCAGACTTTTCGTTCCTTCCTCGTTTAATATGGATGCCGAATGCAGACTGTAAGTTACGCTCTGGCCGCAGATGCCCGGACAGATTGCCTTGCGTCCGCCGGAAAAGCCGGCCATAAAATGAGGCTCTACCAGGCCCGTGGCGATTTTCAGCTCCGCATCCAGATAATACCTGTTTACTGTTACATAATCAGTCCGCTCCGTCCTGCCAATGAAACGCAGCATTGATTCGTCCGTCGCCTGATGATTGATAATTTCAATGCCTTCCTGAAAAGCACAATCACCGAGCATTTCTCGCAGTTCTAATTTTGTCATCGCACGGTGGGTGCCGCAGGCCACGATAATTTTTATATCGCCCACTCCGTTTTGTTTAAGCGTATCTATGATGGGTTTTAAAATGCCGTCCGGTTCTTTGTATGGAACAGGCCTTGTAATGTCTGATACCACAACTGCGGCGTTTTTGCGTCCCCTCGCCAGTTGTTGCAGAGGTGCGCTTCCTGTCGGCACATTCAAGCTGCGATAAATCTCTCTCACAGGCTCTGCCAATGGTTTGATTTCTTTCCCCGATAAAACATCTGTGCGGTCGGGGACGTTGACCTTTGCGTATTCCTTGCCGTATTGCAGTAAAACCGTTTTCATCAGAGAATTTCAACGTCCGCCGTAGTTCATATAAACCGTTTTATGATTGCTGAAAAATTCGATTCCGGTTTTGCCTGCCTCGGGAATCATTGAACCTGAATTTTTCACCCCTCCGAACGGCAGCGACGGCTCCTTATAGGCGGTAAACATATTTACGTGGGTCAGGCCGGCTTCGGTCTCTTCCACAAAACGCATTGCCTTCGAAAAATCTTTCGTAAATATCGACGATGACAATCCGAACTGGATATTGTTTGCTGCTTCCATTGCCTGCTCAAAATTTTCAACACAGATTATCGAAAGCACAGGCCCGAATATTTCCTCTTTTGCTATGACCATATCTTCTTTTACGTCGCCGAAAATAGTCGGTTCAATGAAGCATCCCTTTTCAAAATTTCCCTTTTTAATCTGCCTGCCGCCCGTCAGTAGTTTCGCTCCCTCATTTTTACCTTTTTCAATATAATCTAAAATCCTTTTCATTTGTGATTGTCCTGCTACCGGTCCCATTGTGGACGACTTTTCCATCCCCGGCCCTACTTTTATCATCGCTGTTTTTTCGAGAACTTTATCTGTGAAAGTTTTTGCAATCTTTTTCTCTACAATAGCTCTGCTCGTGGACGTGCACCACTGACCTGCGCAGGCAAATGCTGCTTTGACGGCTGCTTCCGCCGCTGCTTCAACGTCGGCGTCTGCCAGAACAACCACGGGGTTTTTGCCCCCCATTTCAAGTTGAACTCTGCAATGATTTTTCGCAGCGTTTCTTTCGATTTCCAATCCCACTTCCGTCGAGCCGGTAAATGAAATCGTTTTGATTGTCGGCTCACCTGTTATCGTCTCGCCTATTTCACCGCCGGCGCCGGTAACAAAGTTGAAAACTCCCTCCGGCATACCGGCCTCGGCAAACAATTCCGCTATCTTTGCTCCAACAACCGGCGTAAATGATGCCGGCTTGAAAATCACCGTATTGCCCGCCATAAGAGCAGGCGTAAGTTTTCTAAACGCCACGTTCACGGGAAAATTCCAAGGCGTAATTATCGCCGCAACACCCAGTGGTTCTCTGCGAGTATATGCAAAAATCCCTGAACGTGCAGACGGTATTGTTTCACCATAAGCCCTCAGTCCTTCGTTAATCTGAAATTCCATCTCCCAGATGGCCGAATCCACTTCGCCCAGCGACTCGGGCAGAACCTTGCCGTTCTCAAGAGTAACCAGCTCCGCTATCTGCTGACGTTTCACCGTCAGTCCCGCAAGCACCTTCTTCAAAAAATCAGCCCGTTGATACACGGTTGTTTTCCGCCACGTCTTAAAAGCCGTTTCCGCCGCAGAAATTGCATTTCGCACATCTTCTTTGCCTGAAGCCTGAACTTCTCCGACCGCCTCCGTAAGGTCAGCGGGGTTGAGCGATTGGAAAACCTTATGCGAACTGCACCTCTTCCATTTTCCCCCGATATAATTGAGATAAATTTCGGTCTTCACAAAAAAATCCCTCCTGTTAATACGCAAGTCGATAAATATTTTCAGCGTCCTCAAGTTTTACTTCGCGAGGATTGTTATTCAGCAGCCGCGTTACCTTCATCGCAGCAGCGGCCATTTGCGGTATCGCATCTTCCGGAATGTTTATATCACGCAGACGTTGCGGAATCCCTATATCTCTAAGCAGGGCAGTTACCATTTTTACCGCCGCAGCGGCCTTGTCCTCTGCATCGCTTACGTCCCCGTCGGCCATCGCCTCCGCTATGCTCGCAAATTTTGCCTCGCACGCAGGCCTGTTGAACTCCATCACATAGGGTAAAAGTATGGAATTTGCAAGCCCATGAGGAACGTTAAACATCCCGCCCAAAGGATAAGCCAGTGCGTGAACGGCAGCGGTATTGACAGGCCCCAGTCCGAGTCCCGCATAAAGAGCAGCCAGTGACATTCCTTCCCGTGCGGCCAAATCTGAGCCGTTGTGAACGCATTTGCGCAAATGTCGTCCGGCCAGCCGAATCGCCTCCAGAACCAGCCCGTCAATAATAGGGACGGAGAACTTGTTGGTATATATTTCTATCGAATGTGTAAGAGTGTCGACTCCGCAGAAAGCAGTAACCTTCGCAGGACAGCTTACCGTCAGCTCAGGGTCGACAACAGCCAAATCACAATATAGATACTTGCTCACAATACCTAATTTCAATCCTTGCTTCTTGTCGGAAATGACCGCTATGGGGCTTACCTCGCTGCCCGTCCCTGCGGTGGTCGGCACTAATATCGTCGGCAGGCCTTTGCGAGGCACTTTATCTATTCCGACGTAATCTTCCACCTGACCTTTGTTTATTTTCAGAGCGGCTGTTACCTTCGCTACATCAAGGCTGCTGCCGCCGCCAAGCCCGACGAGAATCCCGGCATTTATGGATTCCGCCGTCTCTAAACATTTATAGACACATTCTTTATCAGGGTCAGGTTCTACGCCGTCAAAAATTTCAGCTTTTAGACCTGCTGATATAACCATCTCTTTGGTTTTTTGTGCTGTCCCTGCTTTCGCCAGTCCTTTGTCGGTTACGATTAAAACAGCCCCGCTCGCCAGTTCTTTAATTTGGCCGGCTATTTTTCCACACGAACCAACGCCGAAAAGAATTGCCGTCGGCGTCCTGATTTCGACAATCCTGCTTATCGCAGAACAGGCACTTTTTATTTGTTTTTTCATATTCACTTCCGCACCCATTCCTGTGTCGCTCGATAAAGCCCAAGAATAGATGAAATCATTTTACTGACCGAATAGTTCTTTTTCAAATGCTCCTGTGCCGCTCTGGCAAGCTGTCTGGCCCATTCACGTCTGTCGAGCAGTTGTTTCAGATTTTGATATATACTAAGTTCTATATCCGGCTCAAATATAACGCCCGTCTGCCCGTCTATAACCAAATCATCCACACCCCCTTTGCCGCACGCAACGACCGTCCCCACGCTCATTGCCTCCAGCACCACAGGGTTAAACGAATTGCTCGGCTGAGGCTGTATGAAAATGTCGCCCGCCGCAAGAACGGAATGCCACGGCTCTATCCTCGGTATAATAATAACGGACTCTGAAAGGCCAAGCTCTTTTATTCGTTTTCGCACCTCGCCTTCGGCCCGTCCGTTGCCTATTATCGCCAGCATAAATTCATACGCATCGACGGACAAACGCTTTATGGCGCCAAGCGATTTTTCAAATTCGCTTGCGTTATTCAGAGGATGGACCATCACCATTGTTGCAAGCTGGTTACGCCTCGAAAAACACATGCTTTTTCTGTCGACAAACGTCCCTATGTTCACCGGCTCAATTCGTTCGGCAAATTCCGGGTATATCATTCCGAAATTGGCTGCGATACTTTTTGCAGGTGTTATGATTTTTGCGCAGCGGGCAGTTGAAACCGCAAACCTCCCAAGTCGCTTTTGCAGCGAATTGACCGTCAGTATATAAGGCAGCTCCATCTGTTTCGCAAGATGCCGGACAAGTGACGCCTCGCTTTCGCAAAGGCAGTGCAGCAGTGTTGGCTCAAACTTCTTAAGCTGCTCGATAAGTATCTGCCTGTTCTGATGTCCCAGCAAAGGCAGTTTCACCGCAGGGTATCGGATGACTTCCGTTGACGGCGACACAACGGTATCGGCCTCGCAGGCGGGCGGATAAACCAAAGTCGCTGGTATTGACTCATCTGCCAGCCCGACCAGCAGGTTGCGAAGAAAGATTGCGTATTCATTCGCAATGCGTTTTGATGCTATCAATACGGGCCGAAGTTGTTTATTTGCCAATGCTTCTGACAGCGTATTGTTTTGTTCTATACTCACGGGTTTGTTTTATATTACCAGAACTTCCCCCCATCCGCTACTGCAAAAACACCATTCAGTACCCGGTAAAAACGGAGTTCAAAATCATTCTGACATATATTTACCCGCGTACTCAATCTACCATAAGTAACAGGTTTGACTGCTGCATCTTGTTTCATTAAAACTCTTACATTTTTAACCATTGCCCAAAAAGAATCTTAATGCTAAATTGTTTATATGAACGGCAAAACTGATAAATCTGCCTCGGCGGATAAATATTTTACAATCAGCCTTTATCTGGTTCTGGCGATAGGCACATTCATCGCTTACCACCAGATATTACACAACGACTTTATCAGCTTTGACGACGGGGATTATGTTAAGGATAACCCGCACGTCAGAACAGGCCTAAATCTCGACAATTTCCTCTGGGCATTTGGCTTTACAAAAATCGTCTACTGGATGCCGCTGGCCTGGCTTTCCCATATTCTCGACTGCCAGTTGTTCGGCTTAAGACCCTGTATGCATCATCTGACCAGCCTGCTCATCCATATTGCAAGCGCCCTGCTGCTTTTTGCAGCATTTAAGCGAATGACAGGCACATTATGGAGAAGCGCCTTCGTAGCAGCGTTATTCGCCCTGCACCCCATCAATGTTGATTCCGTCGCCTGGATAGCTGAACGCAAAAACGTCCTCAGCACGTTCTTCTGGATGCTGACTATGCTGGCGTATGTTTACTATACCGAGAAGCCGAGTATTTCCAGATACATGCTGATAATTGTGGCTTTCGTCTTCGGACTATTATCCAAGCCTATGCTCGTAACACTGCCGTGCGTTCTTTTACTGCTTGATTACTGGCCTCTGAAGAGATTTGTGCGGGGACAAATCCTGCGGACTATCTTTGAGAAGCTGCCTTTATTTGCCCTGACCGCTGCTTCAACCTGCTTGTCTT
>Ga0315278_10000372_pt1 | contig 39722 bp, 29 predicted proteins | sample YL17G06_0_MG_FD_203880 | JGI IMG/M metagenome (GOLD analysis project Ga0315278, IMG submission 203880) | Sediment microbial communities from Yellowstone Lake, YNP, Wyoming, USA - YL17G06_0 | ecosystem: Environmental > Aquatic > Freshwater > Lake > Sediment | place: USA: Wyoming | collected... | reverse complement strand
TCGCGATGGTATTTGTGTGCCCCAACTAGAAGTGGACCCGCCGAGCTTAACCCGGCCAATCTGCCCATTGCATTCCGTCCTGCAATCTGGTTCCAAAGACCTTCCCTCTCAACTCGCCTGCCGCCCCATCGTCTTTCCCTCGTGCCGCTCGCGCAATAGGCTGCCTATAAAACGCCGGATGGCCTGTCCCAACGATTAGGTCGGTGTTAGCCCGCCTGCTGTCTTCTCGGCGGTGCAGCCTAACTGCGCTGCCGCGTCCCTGCCGGCTGTTGGGTTCCCCCTCTTGGGGGCACCCATCTTCCCGCCCTTTGGGTGATGTGCTTCCCGATATGGACCGCCTAAATTTGCGGGCATGAACACACGCCGTCAATTTCCCCGCGAGAGCACCTCTTCGCTTGTCGATGCTGCAATGTCGCCCACATTGGACGATGGCGTCAAGCCTGGCACGCCGGCCGGCACCGCGCCCGGCGGCACTTCGCCGGACTTGGCGCGCTTCGAACAAGCTCCACCGGGCACCGCAGCGCCGCGCCTGCTGCAACGCCTGCGCGAAGCGATCCGGGTGCGGCACTACTCCATCCGTACCGAAGACGCGTATGCCGATTGGGCGCGTCGCTTCATCTTGTTCCACGGCAAGCGCCATCCGCTGGACCTCGGCGCGGACGAGGTGGCAGCGTTCTTGACCTACCTTGCCGTGCAACGCAACGTCGCAGCGTCGACCCAGAACCAGGCCAAGTCGGCGCTGTTGTTCTTGTATCGGGTGGTGCTGGGCATCGAACTTCCGTGGCTCGATGAAGTCATCGGTGCGAAGGCGCCGCGCCGCCTGCCGGTTGTGTTGACGCCCACCGAGGTGCGTGCCTTGTTGCATGAACTGAGCGGCACGATGGGGCTCGTCGCCTCACTCCTCTACGGCACCGGCATGCGTTTGCTGGAAGGGTTGCGCCTGCGCGTGAAAGACGTGGAGTTCGAACGCCGCGAGATCGTGATTCGCGACGGCAAGGGCGGCAAGGACCGGGTGACGGTGCTGCCCGAGAACCTGATGCTGCCGCTGAACGAGCACATCTCGCGGCGCCGGGCGCTGCACAACAAGGACCTGGCCGCGGGCGCCGGCGCCGGCGAGGTCTGGTTGCCCGATGCGCTGGCGGTGAAGTACCCGCAAGCCGCGCAGGCCTGGGGCTGGCAGTGGGTGTTTCCGAGCAGCACCACCAGCGTCGACCCGCGCAGCGGCGTGATTCGCCGGCACCATCTCAACGAGGCGACGGTGCAGAGGTCGGTGAGTGGCGCCGCCCGGCGCGCCGGCATCGACAAGCCTTGCTCGCCGCACGTGTTGCGCCACTCGTTCGCAACCCACATGCTGCAGGCGGGCTACGACATCCGCACCGTGCAGGAACTGCTGGGCCACCGCGAGGTCTCGACGACGATGATCTACACCCACGTGCTGAACCGTGGGGGGCGCGGGGTGCGCAGTCCGTTCGATCAAATCTAGGCCCCTGCGAAAAGCAGCCCCGTTCCAGACACAATCCGACAACCGCACCACGTAAACATTGTGGTGGTGGGTCGGGTGGCGGCTTGACATCGCGCCCCTCGTTTTCGATCCGCTGATGACTGCGCCTTCGGTTGCATTGACGAGCATTGACCTCGGCCCCTGCTCGCTTGATCGGCCGCGGGCCAGGCCCGCGATTGTCGACCGCGCGTTGCCGGCCCAACTTCCACTTTGCCGATGAACACACTGAGCGAGGCGCTGGCGCGCAAGACCGTCGATGAGCTGAAGGCACTCGCCGCCTTGCTGCCGCAAGTCGCCCGTGCCGGGAGGAAGGACGAACTGATCGCCGCCATCCTGAGCCATCTCGACGGCGAGGCGTTGCGCTCGCTGTGGCAGCGGCTGGACGAGATGCAGCAGCTCGCGGTGGCGGAAAGTCTGTATACGCCGGGTGGGCTGTTTGACAGCCAACTGTTCCGGGCCAAGTACGGGGCCTTGCCGCGCTTCAGCGTCGCCGCCGGCGATGACAAGCGGTCCTTCGGCAGGCGCTACGAACCGCCGACGCCGCTTTGCCTGTTCCTCTACCGAGACGCACTTCAGCAGAGCCTGCCCCTCGATCTGGGCGAGCGATTGCGCCGCTTCGTGCCCGAACCCGCCGCAGCCAGCCTGCGGCTGACTGAATCGCTGCCAGACCGCGTTGACGACGAGCCGTTGACGGTTCGCTGCACCGAGCGCGAGGCCATCGTCGATTTGCCGCTTCTGTTGCGGTTGGCCGATCAGGGCAAGCTGCAGGTCAGCGACAAGACATCGCAACCCGGAACGACCACGCTGCGGCTGCTGGCCGACAAGTTGAGCGGTGGCGACTTCTACGGGCCCGCCGCGGCGCCGCTGCAGTGCGAGCATGAGATCGGCCCGATCAAGGCCTTCGCCTGGCCGTTGTTGCTGCAGTCTGCCGGGCTGACGCAGCGCAGCGCAAACAAGTCGGCGCTGAGCCCGGCCGGCCGCAAGGCACTCAGCGCCGCACCGGCCGACGTCTTGCGCGCGGTCTGGCAGAAGTGGCTGAAGTCCACTCTGCTCGACGAATTCAGCCGCGTCGACATGATCAAGGGACAGAAGTCCAAGGGCCGGGTGATGACCGCTGTGGCGCCGCGCCGCGCCACCATCGCCGTGGCGCTGCAGGATTGTCCGGTGGGCGCCTGGATCGCGGTTGACGAGTTCTCCAGGTTCATGCAGGCGGCCGATCTCGGCTTCGAGGTGGCGCACGATCCGTGGAAGCTGTATCTGAGTGAGCCAGAGCACGGCAGCCTGGGCTATGAAGGCTCACACACCTGGGACATCCTGCAATTGCGCTATCTGCTGTGTGTCTTGTTCGAGTACGCCGCGGTGCTGGGCGTGATTGATGTGGCCTTCGTCAATCCCGAGTCTGCGCGCCAGAATTTTCGTGACTTGTGGGGAGCCGATGAGCTGGCATTTCTCAGCCGCTACGATGGCTTGGTCTACTTTCGCCTGACATCGCTGGGCGCCTATTGCCTGGGCCTGAGCCAGACCTGTAGCGTGGCCGTGACGCAGCCCCGCGCCGGGTTGTCGGTGCTGCCGAGCCTGACGGTGAATGTCGTGCGTGGGTCATTGGCGCCGGAGGAAACCCTGGTGCTGGAGACCTGGGCGAGCCCGATCGGCGACACCGCCTGGCTGCTCGATCGTCAAAAGGCGCTGGCCGCTGTGGAAAGGGGCCATGCCGCCAGCGAACTGGGCGAGTTCCTGCGCAGCCGCGATGACCAGCCCCTGCCCGAGACCGTCGAGGGTTTCATGCGGACCACACAGGAACTCGGCAAGGCCCTGCGCGTGGTTGGCCCCGCGCTCCTGATCGAATGCGCAGACAGCGAGATCGCGGCCCGAATTGCGGCGCATCCAGAAACCGCGGGCCTTTGTTCGCTCGCCGGTGATCGGCGTTTGCTTGTGCGCGCCGAGCATGAAGACCGGTTCCGCCTACGGGTGCGCGTTCTGGGATATGGCATGTCGGCCTGAGCGGCGGCGCACGCAACGGTGAACCCGAAGGCTTGCGCTGCGGTCCGCGCCGAAGCGGCCAACACCACGCCCTGCACGACAGCGTTGATGCTTGGCGAGCGGTATTGGCGCTGCCGATGAATTCGAAAACCCGAAGGTCGCCACCCGCTGCAGCATCGTCGAGGGTGCCCCGAGCTGTCGCGCGATGAGGTCGGCGCGGATCTCGCCCGGGCCGCCCGAGCCACCCGAGCCGCCCGAGCCGGCGCCCGGCTGAAACGGCGCCGCGCTGCAATGCGAAGTCAGTTACGCGGCTGGCTTCGGGTGCCGGCGTTCGAGGCGCTTGCGCGCGTGCGCGTGAACCACCAGGCCAATCCGAGTGTCGGCGCGAGCGTGGAGAAGGCGATCCAGGCCATCTGCGCATGTGACCAGGGCATGATGCCGCCACCCGGCGCGGCAAGCAGGAAGCCGGCGCCGATGAGCAGCAGTCGTAGCGGCCATTCCATGCGGCCGCTGCGGCGCAGGTCGCCGATGAACAGCTGGTAGCCCTGCAGGCCGCCGCAGATGAAAACGCTGCCGGCGCACGCGTTCAAGGTCAGGTAGAGCGATTCATACCACGGCCCCTGCAGCACGAACGCCGGGTTCAGGACAAAGAAGAACGGGATGAAGTAGATGATGCTGCCCACGCGCATCGATGCCCAGCCGGTCTGCATCGGCGGCGCGCCGGCGATGCCGGCAGCGGCGAATGAGGCGATCGCCACCGGCGGCGTGATCGACGACAGCATGCCCCAGTAGAAGACGAACATGTGGACCGCCATTTTGTTCAGTCCCGCCTTTTCCAATGCCGGGCCGACCAGAATCGCGAGGAAGATGTAGCACGCGGTGGTGGTCAGGCCCAGGCCGAGCACCAGGCTCGTGATCGCGGCCATCGCCAGCAGCGCAAGCGCGTTGTTGCCGGCGATCGCCAGCAGATCGTTGGCCAGGCTCGAGATCACGCCGGTGACTGAAAACGCGCCGATCAACAGGCCGCAACCGGCAAGGATTCCCACCAGCTCGACGAAGGTCTTGCCGTTGACTTCGAGGAAACGGGCAAGCGTTGCCCAGCTCCATTTCTCGCGATTGAACGCCTGGTTCAGCGCGAGCAGCAGCAACGTGGCATAGAACGGCGCATGGCTTTCGCGCTTCATCACCAGCAGCATGAAGATCAACAGCGCGATGGCGAAGGCGTAGTACCAGCCTTCCTTGATCGCGTCCCACAAGCGCGGCAGTTCCTCGCGGGGAATTCCCTTCAGCCCGTGGCGTGCGGCGTAGGCGTCGACCTGCAGGAACAGGCCGAAGTAGTACAGCGCTGCCGGAATAGCCGCCGCTGCCGCGACCTGCGCGTAGCTCACGCCGAGGAACTGCGCCATGACGAAGGCGGTGGCGCCCATCACCGGCGGCGCCAGCACCGCGCCGGTGGAGGCGCAGGCCTCGATCGCCCCGGCGTACACCGAAGAAAAGCCGGTGCGTTTCATGACCGGGATCGTCATCGCGCCCGCGGTCAGCACGTTGCTGATGATGCTGCCCGACATCATGCCCAACAGGCCGCTCGCAAAGATGCAGACCTTGGCCGCACCGCCGCGGAACGTGCCGCACAGCGCAAAGGCGACATCGATGAAGAACTTGCCGGCTCCCGTCATCATCAGCGCCGTGCCGAACACGAGAAAGCCGATCACGGTCTCGGCGAACGCCTGGATCGGAATGCCGAGCAGGCTTTCGGAGGACAGCATGTGATACGCGCTGGTCTGCGCCGGCGTGGACTGCGTGCCTTTCAGCGGCCCGAGCCAGGCCGAGTCGGCGAACAGCGGGTAAAGCGTGAAGGGCAACACCGACAGCACCAGGCCCCAGCCGCCGGTGCGGCGCAGGCCTTCCATGAGCAGCGCCCACATCACATAGCCGGCCCAGACCAGGTGTGCCGGCGCGGCGTCGAATTCCCAGCCGAGTTCGGCCGCCTTGCGGATGTTGACCAGCAGCACCAGCGAAGCCGCAAGCGTGAGCGCGAACAGCACGGCGTCATACCAGGCCACGCGGTCCTGGCGTGCGCGCTCGTGGCCCGGAAAGATGACGAACACGAACGGCAGCATCACCAGCACCAACGCGTAGTAGTACTCGGTGTTGAGCGGCGTGAAACCGACGAAGAAGCGCAGCACGAACTGCTGGTTCACGCACAGGAAGATGGTCAGCGCCGAGGCGCCGATGAGCATCCAGCGCCAGGCGCCGCGCAGCGTGCGCACGCGCAGCACTTCGGCTTCGACGAGCCCGAATACGCTCGGGTCGGCCGGGGTTTGCATCGTCGGCAAGCTCGGTCGCGACGGCCGCGGCGCTCTCGCCTACTCGAAGATCACATCCAGGTGTGCTGTCTTCAGCGCCGCGGCGCGAGCCGCCATCCAGCCCTTGACGAAGGCCTCTTTGTCATCCGCCGGATTCGAGCTGAGAAATCCAGTCCAGGCAGCGGCCAGGGTCTCCTGGCGCTTGATCAGGCCCTGGTTGTGCGCCTCGTGTTCGGTGCTCCACACGCCCGACTCCTTGAATGCCTTGACCGCGCCCTCGTGGTAGGGCAGCGCCCATGACAGGAGCTGGCGCTTCAACTCCAGGCCGGCAGCACCGGGCGCTCCGTCCTTGTACAAGTCGTAGTTCACGATCATCGACTTGGCCAGGGAATACACCAGGCTTTCCGGCTGCGAGGCGTACACCATGAAGATCGGGTAGGGATAGTTCGGCAGCTCGACCGGGTTTTGCGCCGACAAGCCCGGCCCGCAGGTGGCCTTGTGCGGTGCGTAGTAGGGGCTGATTTTGTTGATGCGCGCCCAACCCGCCTTGTCGGCGGCCGGCGCCGGCGGGTACATCAGGCCACGCGGTGAGGCTTCGACCTCCTTCGCCTGGCCCGAGATGGTGGAGGCGATGCCGGCATCGACCTCGTTGTTGAGGATGCCCTTCCACATCGCGCCGTAGCTGGAGAACTCGACCAGCTTGACGTCGTTCTTCGTCAAGCCGGCGAAGGCGAGCACGGCGAGCGCGTTCTGGTTCAGCGCCGGCGATCCGACCACCATGCCGACGCGCTTGCCGCGCAGGTCTTTCACCTCCTTCACGCCGGTATCCTTGGCCACGCCGAGCGAAACCGCATTGCAGTCGGTCGAGGCCAGGATCAGCCGCAGCGGCTGCGGGCCCCATTCCTTCACCGCGAATTCGAGCACGCCTTCCTGCGCGAAATAGACGCCCACGCCCATCATCGAGGCCTGCGCACGCCCGCCCTTCAGCGGCGCGAGGCGCGCGACATCGTTGCCGGCCGGCAGCACGCGCACATCGATGCCATGTTTGTCCTTGAACGCCTTGCCCACCGCGACCGCGATGTTGAACCCGGACGAACCGGTGTCATACGCAGTCAGCGTCAACGTCGCGGGCAGCTTCACCTCTTGCGCAGACGTTGGCAGGGCGAGCGCACAGGCTGCGGCGGCAGTCAGCACCAATACCTTGCGACGCTGATTCGACATGATGGCTCCTCGTTTTCCGTGTTGGAGAAACGGCCGCTTCGTCGGCAGCGGGCGGCGGCGCTCCTTGTGCGTTGCGCGGGATGACTCGCGCGGACATGGAGTGTTGCACGGGACGCCGTTTGCCGGGCGACATCGTGCGCGCCACCGGTTCGGTTGACGCGGCGGCTCAGGCCATGCCAATGTTCGCAGCGGCGCAGGCGATCGGGCGCTCGCGCCGGATCAGCCGGCGGTCTGCAGTCGGCAAATGGCAGCGTGCGCCCTGCCTTCGATCGACGCAGTCTCCGACATCGGCGCAGTCGATCAACTCCATGGTCATCGCCCGCGTCACGGCACTGGCCGTTTTCTGCGCCCGGTTGTCGACGCGCCTGCCGCCAACGCAACTGCAAATTGCGCCTGACGTCGGAACCTGACGCGGTTACCCGGCCGAAGAGAAATCGGGCGCGAAACGATTTGCGATGGGCGGGGGCGGAGATGACTTGGCCGCAAGTGCCTTGATCGGGCAAGTCATCGCATCCAGCCGATCTCCGTCGCGGTCTTTGAGCCGACCAGCACCGCTTCGAGTCCGCGCGGCATTTCCGCCTCGGTTCTCGAGACCGCGATGCGGCCCGCCATGAGCTCCGCGTAGGTCTGCGGCAGCAGCGGTTGCTGCTCCGGATCCGCATAGCCCTGCGGGAACAACGGCTGGTTGGTCGCAGGATCGTACTTGTCGGTGGCTCCCACGGTGTGCAGCAGCTCGTGGGCGATCACGACCTTGTTCTCCGCCGCCTGGGCTCTCGAGGCGAAGACGTGCACGACGCCGATCAGGCCCTTCTGCAAGCCGACCGAATGCGGAACCGAAGCCGAGAGCTTCGGATCGTGGAAGATCACGAACAGGCGCGCGTGCGGCGCGGGCCTGTCCACATCGCCGTTGCGCCACGCCCAGAACCGTATCTTCAGGCTCCACAGGAGTGCCGGCAGCGCACCCTGCCCGAAGGGAGGTTCCGGCGGCAAACCGTCGACGCGCCGTGCAAGACGAAGCTCCACGGGACGCGACAAGGCCAGGCCATGGCGCTTGCCCTCTTCGCTGAAGAAGTCGTCCACGGGACTGAAGGTTTCGGTGGTGAGGGCGGCGATGTAGCTCGCGGTTGCCGGGCTCGCGTCGCCGGCGATCGGGAACACGGCCACGCGCAAGGGTTGCTTCCAGGCTGTCGTGCGCGCCCGGGTGAGCCATGCACCCACCGCCACGTTGAGGAGGATCAGGGCGAGGATGGCGATGCGGACCTTCTTGAACATGGGGCGTACCGGCAAGACCGGTGATCACGGGGCATCACCGTTTTCGGCGCGAACCGGGCCGGGCTTGAGGCAGGTGCAAAGAACTCGCGGAGAAAGAATCTATCCTCGGCTCCGGCCCGACAACAACGACAGGCGACTACTCATGCCCTCGAAATCCCGTTCACGAAGCACCCCAGCGACGCGCGCCAAGACCAACCCTGCAGCCGCCTCACCCGACCTCGTCTTTGCGGCGGTTGCACCGATGCTCAAGGTGGCGCAGCAGTTGCGACGCTGGACCGACGGCGTGCTCGGCCTGGTCGGGCCAGCCGGAGAACTGTCGCTGAATCTGGCCCAGGCCGGCACCAAGGGGTCGCGCCAGTTGCAGGCCATCGAGACCGCCGGTTCACTGCTGCGCCAGGCCCGCGAAGGCGCGGGAATGACGACCCAGGAACTGGGCAAGGTCATCGACCTCGACGACCCCCACCTGCTCGAGCAGGCCGAGCGCGGCAAGGCGGCGCTGCCTGTGGAGGTGATCCTTCGCCTGGCCAGTGCGCTGGGCCGGCATGACCCGGTGACCTTCGCCATGAAGCTGTCGCGCACCTACAACCCGCTGCTGTGGAAGGCGCTCGACGGACTGGGCATCGACCGCATGGTGGCGCTGATCGGGCGCGAGCGTGAAATGGCCAACCTCTACCGTGCCAACGACGCTGCGCGCCGTTTGTCGGACGCCGACTTCGCCGACGTGCTGAGTTTCACGAGGACCGCATTCGACATGGGCGTGAAGTTCCGCGTCGAACCCGCGGCGAAGCGCGGGGCACGCGCCGCGAAGGGCGGGGCACGCGCCGCGAAACCCGCGGCCAGGTGAATTCACCGAAGCCTTCGACGCGAACACAGTTGCCGTCGCGAACCCCTTCGGGGCGCACGCCGCGGGCTGGCCGGTTCGAATTGGCGTCGGGCCGTCAAATGACCTTGCGGCCCAGGGCGCCGGCCACGCGCCGCAACAGCCACTTGGGTGTGGCGCCGGCGGCCAGCGCGGCGGCGCGGTTGATGGCGCCCGGCACCGATATGACGTCGCCGGCCATGCAGGCGCGATAGCCCTGCTCGGCCACCTCGTCGACCTGGCCGACCAGGAAGCGCGGCAGTTGCGCCAACTTGGCGTTGTGCTCGGCCGCTGCGCTGAGCATGCCGGTGGCTGTGATGCCGGGGCACAGGGCAGTGACGGTGACGCCGCTGGCGCGCAACTCCTCGGCCAGCGACTCGGTCAGCGAAAGCACGTAGGCCTTGGTTGCAGCATAGGTGGCCAGGCCGGGCACAGGCTGGAACGCGGCAATCGAGGCCAGGTTCAGCACCCGGCCGCGGCCGCGCTTGACCATCGCGGGCACGAAGGCGGCCAGCATCGCCGTCAGGCCCGAGACGTTGAGGTCGATCAGTTGCTGATGGCGCGCGGCGGCGATGCTGCCAAACGAGCCCTGCTCCAGCACGCCGGCGTTGTTGACGAGCACGTCAACCGGCCTGCGCTTGCGCCGCAGCGTCTGCGCCAGCAAGGCGGCGGCGCCGGGCGCGGCCAGGTCGGCCGGCAGCACTTCCACCCTTGTGCCGTGAGCCGCGCGCAGGGCGCTCGCCAATGCTTGCAGACGGTCTTCGCTTCTTGCGACCAGCAGCAGCCGGTGGCCATCACGCGCGAAGCAACGCGCCAAGGCCTGGCCGATGCCCGACGAGGCCCCGGTGATCAGCACCGTCAGCGCTCCGGCGGGCTGTGTGGCAGACATGACGCGTGCTCCGGGTGACCACTGTGACGGCGATTGTGCGCCGGCCCGCTGCGGCAAGGATTGATCTGCATCCCGTCCGGTGTGCGCGCGGCGTGTTAACTTGGGCTCGATGCCCGGCCGGCCGGGCCGGCCACGATGGAGGTATGGCATGAAGTCCCTGAGCGGCATCGACGGTGCCTTTCTTCACCTGGAAACGCCGCAGACGCCCATGCACGTGGCGTCGCTGCATCTGTTCGACCTGCCGCCTGGCTACCGCGGCGACTTCCACGCCGACATCCAGCACCTGATGCGCAGCCGCGTGCAGCTGGCGCCGGTCTTCACGCGCAAGCTCACGCCGATGCCGCTGCAGTTCGCCAACCCGGTGTGGGTGGAGGACGACGCGATCGACTTCGACTACCACGTGCAGCGCATCACGCTGCCCAGCCCGGGCACGACGGCGCAGCTGCAGGATCTTGCCGGGCGCCTGCACGCCGAGCTGCTGGACCGCAACCGCCCGCTGTGGCGCCTGGCCGTGATCGACGGCCTGCAGTCGGGCCAGATGGGCTACTACATCCAGGTCCATCACGCGGTGCTCGACGGCCAGGCCGGCGTGCTGCTGGCGCAGGCACTGTTCGACATCACGGCCGAGCCGCGGCACGTCGCGGCGGGCAAGCCCTTGCCGGCCGAGCACCCGGGCCGCGCCGAGCTGGCCGCAGCGGCGCTCAAGCACGACGCCGGCCAGTACGTCAAGCTGCTGCGCCACCTGCCCGAGGTGCTGAAGACGCTCGGCGGCCTCTTCGGCGCCAGCGCGGCGAAGGCCCGCGGCGGGCTCGGTCAGAATTTCTCGTTCGGGCCGAAGACGCCGCTGAACGTGCCGATCACCGGCGAGCGCGGTTATGCCGCGGTGTCGATCCCGCTCGCCAGCCTCAAGCAACTGGCCCAGGGCCACGACGCCACGCTCAACGATGTCGTGCTGGCGCTGTGCAGCGGCGCGCTGCGGCGCTACCTGGCGCGGCACGGCGGCAGCCCGAACAAGCCGCTGATCGCGGCGATGCCAATCTCCTTGCGCCAAGCCGGCAACGTCGAGTACACGACCCAGGCCACGATGAGCCTGGTGAACCTGAACACCCAGATCGCCGACCCGGTGCTGCGTATGCACGCCATCCGCGACGCAGCCGGGGCCGTCAAGGCGCTGGCGCGGCAGGCCCAGGGCGTACTCCCGACCGACTTTCCGTCCATCGGCACGCCGTGGTTGCTGCAGGCCCTGGCGGCGCTGTACGGGCGCCCGGCCATCGCCGATGCGATGCCGACGTTCGCCAACCTCGCGATCTCCAACGTCCCCGGGCCGCAGCTGCCGCTGTACGCCGCCGGCGCGCGCATGGCCAGCTACTGGCCGCTGTCCATCGTCGAGCACGGCCTGGGCCTGAACATCACGGTCATGAGCTACGCCGGCGCGATGGGCTTCGGCTTCACCACCGCCACCGCCGCCGTGCCTGACCCGCAACAGCTCTCGGCGGCGCTGCTCGAAGCACTGCACGAGATGCAGGCCCCGCGCCGCCGCGCGCTGCGCAAGAATGCCGTGGCCGAAGCTTTGCCCGCGGCCTGACCTCATCCCCCTCCCCCCGGTAAAGGAGCGGCCTCATGCGCCAGCTGACCCGACAGGACGCGAGTTTCCTGTATGCCGACACGGTGCACGCGAATGCCAACGTCACCTTCGTGCAGATCTACGATCAGCGTACGGCGCCGGGCGGCAAGGTGCGCTTCAAGAGCATCCTGGCGCACATCGAGAGCCGGTTGCACCGCTCGCCCATCTTCCGCAGCCGGCTGCGGCGCGTGCCGCTCGAGCTCGACGAGCCCTACTGGGTGGAAGACGAGCACTGCGAACGCCTTGAGTACCGGATCCTTGTCGACCATCTGCAGGGACTCGTCGGCCACTCACGTCTTCGCTGGGTGCTGACGATAGCGATGCTGGCGCCGCCCGTATCAGGCCAGACATGATCAATCAGTCAGCCCAGATTCAACCGGGTTCACCCTGAGAAAGCCAGCCGCACGACCCGCCACGCGCGCACCAGCGAACTCATGTAGCCGCGGCTGTTCCGTCGCTTCGAGGGCGGTTCGCGCACGCTACGGCGGCAGTTGCCCGACAGTTCGCCCGATGTTCAACCTGGGGGCGGCCGTGACCGACGTGGGTCGGTGGCGGTATGGCCGTCGCGTGGCGCAGTTGCCGCAGCTGGCCCGCTGGGCCACCCTGATCGCCTTCATCCGCCGACGAATCGTCAGTCAGTTTGCGTTGCCAATCCCGAGTTGGGCACTTGCGGCTCCGGGGTAACTGCTGCTTTTGGCGCCATCGTTGCGCCGACTGCTACCGGCTGGAGCGGCAGTTGCCGGGCGGGATTTTCGCCCGCTGAACAACAGTGCAATAGCACGGCACACTAGAGAGTCGGCCTAGACTTTATCCGTAAATAGTACACTCTCGTTCCGAACCGCATTCCACGCGGTGTACGGGCGAAAGCATGGCAACACGCAAGCGAGTTGACTCATGGGTCGTGACCGATGATTTCTGGCAGCGCGTCGAGCCGCTGATTCCTGTGCGCACCCGAGTGGCGAGCAAGGAGTACGTGCGCAGGCCAGGAGCGGGGCGACCTCCCAAGCCAGCGCGACAGGTATTCGAGGCAGTGGTGTATGTGCTGCGCACGGGCTGCCAATGGAAGGCGTTGCCCAAGGAGCGCTTTGGCAGTGCCAGTTCGGTGCACAAGAAGTTTCTGGAATGGGAGAGCGCGGGCGTGTTCGAGGCAATCTGGAGAGCGGGACTGGCCGAGTCCGACCAGATGGAAGGCATCGCTTGGCGATGGCAGAGCATCGATGGGGCCATGTTCAGGGCGCCGCTGGCGCAAGAGGCCGTCGGTCGCAACCCGACGGATCGGGGAAAAAGAGGCGAGCAAGCGTCATCTGCTGGTGGACGGCCGTGGTGTCCCGTTGTCGCTCGTCGTGACCGGAGCCAGTGAGCATGACGTCACGCAAGTCGATGCAGTGTTACGGGCCATCATGGTCAAGCGCAAGACGCCCCGTATTCGTCGCAGCAAGCACCTGTGTCCGCAAGGTGACGTTGACGATGAACATTATTTACGGATGGGTGCTTAGGGAATGTACCAAGGCGTTGCGGGTGGGTTTTCACCTAGGATTTTTCCCGAGAAAGTCAATTGCATGGCGCTGAGCGTTCGCTGCATGCTCGTTGTCAGCCGCAGTTGCCGAGCCCCGTCAACGAATCCCTTCATCTGAAGATCCTGCATGATTCGATCTCTTCTGGCTTCTGGCTACCGGTTCACGGCGTGTGCATTGCTGCTGTTTGCGGCTGGCGCCAACGCCCAGGCGCAGGTGGATGCCAGCACCTTGAACAACAAGATCATGGCCGGCTACCAGGGCTGGTTCATGACCCCGGATGGCGCGGGCGGCGCAAGTTGGCGCCATTGGTCGCCGCCCGGCGTGGTGCCTGACGCCAGCAGCGTCAGCGTGGACATGTGGCCCGATCTACGCGAGTTCGCGGCCAGCGAATTGACTGCAACGGGCTTCAAGTACGCCGACGGCTCGACCGCCGGCCTGTTCAGCTCCTTCAACGCGGCCAGTGTTGAGCGGCATGTCAAGTGGATGCGGGACTACGGCATCGACGGCGTGTTCGTGCAGCGCTTCGTGGTTGACGCCGTGCAAATGCGCCCGGTTCGCGACAAGGTGCTGCAAGACGTGCGCGCCGGCGCCGAGAAGCATGGGCGTGTATTTGCCAACATGTACGACATCTCGGGCGCCAGCGCTTCCAGCTTGGTGGCCGACATCAAGAACGACTGGATTCATCTGGTCGACAACCTGCAAGTGACCGCCAGCTCGCGCTACCTGCGGCATGAGGGTCGACCGGTGGTCTCGGTCTTGGGCTTTGGAGTTGGCGGCCGCCCGGGCAGCGCAGCGGAACTGCAAGCGCTGATCGCTTGGTTCAAGACCGATGCACCGGAGAAGTACCGCGCCACCGTCAAGCTTGGCGTGGACCCGGACTGGCGCACTCATGGCGCCGCCTGGCAAGCCGCCTACCGAAGCGTCGCTGTGCTGAGCCCCTGGACGGTCGGTCGCTACAACAATGACGCCGGGGCAGACGCCTGGCGCAACGACAAGATCACCCCCGACCTCAACGCGCTGAGTGGAAGTGGCACCGAATACATGCCGGTGGTCTTTCCCGGGTTCTCCGCGACGAACCTCAAGCGCGGCGCCACGCCGATCAACGAAATCCCGCGCCGCGGTGGGCGCTTCTTCTGGCGCCAAACCTACAACGCCATTCAGGCCGGCGCCAACATGGTCTATGTCGCCATGTTCGATGAGGTGGACGAAGGCACGGCAATGTACAAGATCGCCGAGAGCTCGTCGCAGATGCCCACCTCGGGCAAGTTTCTCCCGCTGAACGCCGACGGCGAGACCGTTCCCAGCGACTGGTATTTGAGCCTCATGGGCGAGGCCAGCCGCATGCTGCGAGGCGAACGCGCGCTCAGCGCAACCATGCCTCCCATCGGCGGTGTGGCGCCAGTGCCTGTTGAGTCAGCTGAAGGTAGCCTCGTCACCGGCCAAAGGCTGAATGCCGATCAGAGTCTGGCATCGGCCAACGGGGTTTACCGCCTGACCTTGCACACCGACGGCAACCTGGTGATTTACAACGCCAGCTCGCAGCCGCTCTGGGCTGGCGCGACCGCGGGCCAAGGCGGAGTGCGCCTGGAGCTGCAAGGCGACGGCAATCTGGTCCTCTATACCAGCGCGGGCGCCGCCGTTTGGAGCAGTGGCACGAATGGCTCAGGGGCAGCACGCCTGGTGATGCAGGATGACGGAAATCTGGTGCTTGAAACGGCTGCCGGCGTTTCGGTCTGGAGCACCAGTACCGGCCAATCGGGTGGCGGTGGCGGTGGCGGCACCAGTGCTGCGGTGGTTCACGCTACCAAGGGTGGCGTCAATCTCACCAAGTCCAACATCAGCGTGAGTTCGCCCGCCCGTTCCGGCGACTACGAGATCGTTGCCGTGGCCGGCAGCTCCGTCCAGGGCGGATCCAATGCGCCCATCGACAGTGCGCTGATGACGGATCAAGGTTTCCAACTGGTCGGCGTGCGCGGCGCAGCCGACCGCAAGAGCGAGATCTGGATCCGCAAGAACAACGGCAGTAGCGAGCAAGCGTCGATCCGTATCACGGGCAAAGGCCCTGACGTGTTGTGGAGCATCACCACCATCGACGGCAGCAAGAGCGAGTTGAATCTGAGCAGCATCCAGACCGCCAACACCTTTGCCTCGCACAGCAGCAGCAGCGCCAGCTTCTCGGCACCCGGCGGCAGTGGCCTGCTCTTTGTTGCCATGATGTTTGACGACCCGGTCGAGGTCCTGTCCGCGGGCAGCGGCAGCATCCTCTTCAAGACCTGGGGCTCTGGCGATGGCAATGGTATTGCGAGCTTGCTGTTCCAGCCCGGCGTGTCCGTTCCGAGCAGCGTCAACATCAAAAACTACGACAGCGTTGGCAGGCAGTACGCGGTTGTGGCGGCACGCATTGCCGTGACGCCATTGGGTGGCGGCACCGCGGACACCACGCCCCCCGTGATCACGCTGAACGGTTCAGCTTCGATGACAGTGACCATAGGCTCGAGTTTTTCCGACCCAGGCGCTACGGCCACCGACAACATAGACGGCAATGTCAGCGTCAACGTGACGGGCAGCGTCAACCTGTCCGTGGTGGGCATCTACACGCTGCAATACAACGCCCGCGACCTGGCTGGCAACGATGCCACGACCGTGACGCGAACCGTCAACGTCATCAACGCGAGCGGCGGCGGCAGCGGCCCTGGCACATCCAGTCTGAAAACCGACCAGAAGCTCAGCGCCGGCCAGTCCATCGTCTCCGCCAATGGCGCTCACAAGTTCGTCCTGCAAGGCGCCGGCAATCTGGTGCTTTACTCGTCCGGCCAGGTGCGCTGGGCGGCGGCAACCCAGGGCAAGGGCGGCACCCAGCTGTTCCTGCAAGGCGATGGCAATCTGGTGCTTCGCACCGCGGCCGGCGCCGCCGTCTGGAGCAGTGGCACGAATGGCAAAGGGGCGGTCCGTCTGGTGATGCAGGACGACGGCAACCTCGTGCTGCTGACCGCTGCCGGTGGGCTGGTCTGGAGTACCAACACAGGCGATGGCGGCACCGCAGACACCACGCCCCCCGTGATCACGCTGAACGGTTCAGCTTCGATGACAGTGACCATAGGCTCGAGTTTTCCCGACCCAGGCGCTACGGCCACCGACAACATAGACGGCAATGTCAGCGTCAACGTGACGGGCAGCGTCAACGTGTCCGTGGTGGGCATCTACACGCTGCAATACAACGCCCGCGACTTGGCTGGCAACAATGCCACGACCGTGACGCGAATCGTCAACGTCATCAACGCGAGCGATGGCGGCAGCGGCCCTGGCACCTCCAGTCTGAAAACCGACCAAAGTCTCAGCGCCAGCCAGTCCATCGTCTCCGCCAATGGCGCTCACAAGTTCGTCCTGCAAGGCGCCGGCAATCTGGTGCTTTACTCGTCCGGCCAGGTGCGCTGGGCGGCGGCAACCCAGGGCAAGGGCGGCACCCAGCTGTTCCTGCAAGGCGATGGCAATCTGGTGCTTCGCACCGCGGCCGGCGCCGCCGTCTGGAGCAGTGGCACGAATGGCAAAGGGGCGGTCCGTCTGGTGATGCAGGACGACGGCAATCTGGTGCTTCAAACCGCGGCAGGCGCTACGATCTGGTCCACCAACACAGGCGGCAGCACACCGCCACCGCCCGTCGATGGCCGGGCACGCGTCGCCTTCGTGGGCGACTCCGGCTCCGGCGGCAACTTCCAGAACGTGCTGAACCTGATCAAGTCCGAGGGAGCCGAGATGACCATGTTCCTCGGCGATACCTCGTACTCAAGCTCCGGCGACGATGCCTGGGACAACAGGATAGGGGCCACGCTGGCCTCCACCGATCCGGTGCTTCTCGCCATCGGCAACCACGATGTGGACGACAGCAACCTGGGCAAGGTGGTCTCGCTAAGCCAGGCGCGCTTGAACCGCCAGAGCGCGGTGAATTGCAACGGCACCTATGGCCAGCGCATGACCTGCACCTACAAGAACCTGTACTTCGTGGTCTCGGGTATCGGCACCATTGGCAGCGATTCCGACCAGGAGAACTTCATTGCCAGCAGCCTGAACACCGCGCCGGCCAATACTTGGCGCATTTGCGCATGGCACAAGAACCAGCACCTGATGCAGATTGGCGAAAAGTCAGATGAGACGGGCTGGACCGTCTACGAGACCTGCCGCCAGAAGGGTGCCTTCATTGCCACTGGCCATGAGCACTCCTACTCGCGCACGCATTTGCTCAGCAGCATGACCAACCGTACCGTGGACAGCACCTCGTCCACCTTCACGGTGAGCCCGGGCAAGAGCTTTGCCTTTGTTTCGGGTCTGGGTGGGCAAAGCATCCGTCCACAACTACTCAGTGGCAACTGGTGGGCCAAGGTCTACACATCAACCCAGGGCGCCAAGTACGGCGTGCTGTTTGGTGACTTCTACGCGGATCGTGCCGATTTCTACTTCAAGAACATCGATGGACAGGTGATTGATCAGTTCACGGTACAGAAGGGCTACTGAGAGGCGGAGGACAGGAAATTCAAACGCCCTTTTTCTCGACCATGACCCCCTGCTACGGCACTCAGCAGGCTTGACGCTGCTGTTGGATTGCGCTGCGACCCGGTGAGTGTCAACGGCGTCGCCGAAATGCGTCTGCTATTGGGGTCATCTACGGGTTGTCGATGATCATCGGGCCGCTTCGATCGGTCCCAAAGAGTCTCGGGCGCAGCCGCCTCCTCGGCCCCGAGTGCGGAGCCGCTTTAAAGGGGATTTGTTCGGGCGCGTTCAGGCCGCTTCAAGCTGCGACCCTCTTGCCGCAGCCCGTGGCGGCGCCCGGCCTTGCAGGCCGCGTTCGCGCTTGCAAGCGCGAACCCCTCCCGAGGCGCAGGACCGCGCGCAGGCGCGCTCCTGCGTCCACGGTCGGCCTGCAGACCCAGGTGCATGAGGATTTTCTCGATCACCGGTTGCTCAAGGATGGCGGCGATGATCTTCAGCTCGCCGCCGCAGTTCGGGCAGTGCTCGAGGTCGAGATCAAACACGCGCTTGAGCAGCCGCACCCAACTCAGCCGCACCGCGCGGTGGTGCGCACAGTTCGCCTCGCACTCGGCAGGTGGCGGATCTTCTGCTCCAGCGCCTTGGCGTGCAGGGCGCGGAAGCCGACGTTGCGCCCCAGGCCCCAGGTCTGCACCGCATAGCCGCGGCTGCGCAGGAAGATCTGCAGGCCGATCAGCGTCGCCTCGCTGCCCATGAAGCCGGGCAGCAACAGCACCGGGTGGCCGTCGCCGCGCGGCGCCTGCGCCAGCAGCGGAGCCGTCCAGGGCAGCAGCGCCAGTTCGAGCAGGGCGCGCAGTTCGAGCGCCTGATTCATGGCGCTCGGCTGACCGGTATGGGGATGTCGGATTGCCATGCGCCCATGCTAGGGCAAAGCCTGCGCCCGGCGCTGAGGCGCTGCTCTAAAGCGAGCCCGTGCCGCGCGCTGCGCGATGCCGCTGCCGCTGCTGCTCCGGCGGCAGCCAGGACAGCGGTGGCGCTGGCCTGTTGGCCGTACTGCAGGTGAAGGTTCGCGATGAGAAGAGTTCTGCGTTTCCTGCGTTTGCGCCCTTGGAGCTTGCCCGGGCTTGTTGCCCTGGGGGGCAGGCGCATGTCGGTGCCGTGTTTGTCCTTGAACGCCTTGCCCACCGCGACCGCGATGTTGAACCCGGACGAACCGGTAGCATGCGCAGTCAGCGTCAACGTCGCGGGCGCGAGCCACTGGTTCGGTTGATGCAGCGCCTCAGACCATGCCAAGGGTCGATTGGCATAGCCTTCGCACATACGGGACTTCACATTCGGGCAATGAAGCAGAGCAGACCACGCGAACCGAGGCCCAGACGGCCTGATGCGACGCGATCCGCGCGGCCCGCCCTCGCAGGCGAGGGGGAGGCCTGTGCGGCCGCACTGAATGCAGGACTCGCCCTGCAACAACAGGGCCAGCTGGATCAGGCAGAAGCCCTGTACCAGGAGATCTTGCGGTCCAACCCGCAGCACTTTCACGCGCTCCAGTTGCTGGCAACGATTGCCGGGCAACGCAAGAACTCGGCGGCGGCGCTTGAGTTGTTCGACCAGGCACTCAGAATCGATCCGCACCACGCCCTGTCCCTCTACAACCGTGGCGTTGCCTTGCAGGACCTGAAACGCCCTGCTGAAGCGCTCGAGAGCTGTGACCTGGCGCTCAGGATCAAGCCCGACTATCCGCAGGCGCTCAACCAGCGCGGCATCGCATTGCATGAACTGAAACGCCTTGATGAAGCACTGCAGAGCTATGACCTTGCGCTCAGGATCGCGCCAGACCATGTGCAGCCACACTTCAACCGCGGGGTCGTATTGCACGCCCTGAAACGCCTTGACGAAGCACTGCAGAGCTATGACCGGGCACTGGTCATCGAGCCCGACCACAAGGATGCACTTGTCAATCGCGGCCATGCGCTGCTGGAACTGAAGCGCCCGCAGGAAGCGATCGCTGCCTTGCGGCTGGCGCTTGAAAACGGTGGCGATCCTGAACAAATCGGGTACACCTTGGCGGCGTTGGGTGCCGCGACGGTGCCTGCCGCTACGCCAAGGCAGTTCGTCACCAGGCATTTCGATCAGTTCGCCAGCACATTCGACCAGCACCTGATCGGCACCTTGAAATATCAGACGCCGGCCTTGTTGAGCAAGGAAATTTCGCAGTGGGTCGCAGCGGGCAACCTGGACATCCTCGATCTGGGTTGCGGTACGGGTCTGCTGGGAGCCCTGCTCAAGCCGCTCGCCCGCAGGTTGACGGGGGTCGATCTTTCCCCAAACATGCTTGGCATGGCGCGGCAACTGCAGGTCTATGACGAACTGATCTGCGGTGAACTGACCGAGTTCCTGCAAACTCAATCGGGCAATCTTGATCTGGTGGCAGCCGCCGACGTCTTTGTCTATATCGGTGACCTGTCACCGGTGTTCGCTGGCGCGAGGCAGGCGCTGAGAGCGGGGGGCTTGTTCGGCTTCGCGGTCGAAGCGAGCGATGCCGGAGATTTTGTCCTGCGGCCGACGCTGCGTTACGCGCATTCGGCTGCCTATCTTCGCAAGCTCGCCGCCTCTCACCAGTTCGTGTGTGAATTCATCGGGCCGCGAATCATCCGCCAGGAAAAAGGCAGCGATGTCAACGGCTTTCACGCCATATTGCGCCGCTCCTGAGGCTCGACGCGGCGGCCGCAGCGGTGCCGGGTCGCGGCACCGGTGGCCTTGAACTTTGCCACTCGCGCCAGCCCGAGAGCCGCGGGAAATACAAACCCGGTTTGGTTCGCGGCTCGCCGAGCACCGCCGCGTCACGCGCGAGCTGTGCTGCGAGCACGCGCACGGCGGCGTCGCTGCGACGGCAGACACGCCGTCGGATCGGCGAACACGAAGCACCCGTGGGCAAGGATGACGGGAATGGCGATGAACCAGGTCATGCCACCATTGACCTGAAAGCCGGCAAAGCCTGTGCCGAGACCGACGGCGGCGCACCTTGTGACCCCGGCGCGCCACAGCCGCAGCGCACTTGATTGCGCCGCAGGCAATTCCGGCACGTCATCGGCCGCATGGCGATTCATCGGGGACCGCCGGCCCTGACGCAGGCAGCTACTTCTTCACCGCCCGCTTCGCCGGGGCCTTCGCCACCTTCTTCGCCACTGTCCTCGCCGGCGCCCTGGCGGCCTTCTTCGCGGGCGTCTTCGGCGTCTTCTTCGCCGGCGCCTTGATCGCCTTGCGCACCGCCGCGCCGGCTTTGCTGGCTGTCCTCTTGAGCGTGGCCACACCCTTGTTCAGCGCGGACTTGACGGCGGCGGTCTTGCGCCCCGCAGTCGTCTTCACCGCGCCGGTCTTGCGCTTGGCCGCGGTTTTCCCGGTGCCCATCGCGCGCTCGACCCGGCCCGCGGCCTTTTGCGCTCCGGCCGCCGCCGACCTCGCTCCCCGCGCCACGGCGCGTTTCGCCTTGCCGAGCGTCTTCTGCGCATTCGCCTTGGCGACATTCACCGTGCGCGTCACCGAGCGTTTCGCCTTGCCGAGAGTCTTTTGCGCGCCTGACTGGGCGGCCTTGGCCTTGCGCGTGACGCTGCGCTTGGCCTTGCGCAGCGCCACTTCCGCGTCGGCTTGCGCGCCCTTCGCCTTGCGCTTCACCGTCGCAGTCGCGGCGCGCGCCTTCTTCTCGACCATCAGCGTCGCTTTCTCGACCTCGCGCATGGCGTCAGCGGCTGCGTCTTCCACTTTGTGCACGAGCGACGAACCCGCTTCCTGCGCCTTCTCCTTTGCCGCTTCGACGGCATCGCCGATCTTGGTCAACAAGTTCTTGCCTGTGCTTGCGTCGCCCATGTGGAATGCTCCTGTCCGGTTGAGAAAAAGCTTGAGATCCGCCGTGCGCTGCTTTCGGCCGCTGGCGATTGCCGCTTCCTTGCCAAGGCCCATCGCGGGCCGAGTGTCAGGATAGCAAGAAATGGCGCCGCGGAATTGCGCCTGCTCAACCTGAGTCATGCGGTTGCGGCCGCGCGCGCGCTGGCTGCCGGCTGCTGGCGGCCGGCACCACCGCGGACGTCGCGGCCAAGCAAGACGCCGGGTTCAACGATGACCCGCCGACGCATCACAGCCGGCGGCCGCGATCCTCGATGGTGGCCTGGGACGGGTCGACGCAGCGTGATCGTCAGGGGCAACCCGTAGACAGCCCCAATGACGAGCGCATTTCGACGGGTCTGTCGACACTCAACAGCCGCTGTCGGCTCGCAGGGGCGCATCAAGAGCATCGAGTGCTGTGCCCGGGGCTCCCACGGGCGAGACAAAGGGCGATTGCATTCCCCGGCGCGACCTTCGGCCGCAAGCAAGTGACCGGTGCAACTTCCTTGCCAAAATCGAAGCACCCACGGCGAAAGAACCTATCCTCCCGCCACAGGCAAACTGCGGCACGCCGCACGCCGTTTCGGCGGGCACCGCGCAGCGTGAAGATCAATGCAAATCTCGCTTTCTGAAATCCTGACAGTCGCCGTCACAACGGTCGGAGCCGCGCTGTCCACACCCACGGGCAAGCTCGCCGTCGCGTCGGTGGTCGTCGCCGGGGCGTTGAACGTCATCAGCTCGTTCCTGCGCATCATGGTGCCGCTGCGCTGGCTCGCCGTGGGCAGCAGCGTCTGCTTCTTCCTCTACGGCGTGCTCTACCCGTCGTTGCCGATGATGATCCTGCACGGCCTGCTGCTGCCGATCAATATCTACCGCGCGATCGAGATGATCAGGTTGACGCGCCGCGTGACGCAAGCCGCGGCGCGGCATGACATGTCGGGCGTGTGGCTCAAGCCGTACATGAAAAAGCGCGAGCTGAAGGCCGGTACCGTGCTGTTCCAGAAGGGCGACATCGCCAAGGAGCTGTACTTCCTCGCCGAGGGCCGCATCGAGCTCGTCGAGATCGGCGTGTTCCAGGAACCCGGATCGATCTTTGGCGAGATTGCATTCTTCTCGCCGGACCGGCGCCGCACCCTCACTGCGCGTTGCGCCGAGCACTGCCGCGTGCTGACGATCGGCGAGGACGACTTCAAGCAGCTCTACTTCCAGAACCCGGCCTTCGGCTTTGAAGTTGTCGGCCTGATCGCCGGCCGCCTGATCGCCGACATCCGGCGCCTCGAGGATCATGTGACCGAGGCCAGGGCGGCGCAAGCGCCCACGCCCACGGCCACGCCTTGAATCCGCGGCAAACCGCGAGGCAGAATCGACCCATGCCCGAACTTCACCCGTTTCATTCACCTGTCTCGCTTCGCTCGGCGCAACCATGGGCCTGACCCTGTACCGCCTTTTCCGGCGCCTGGGCTGGGTCGACCACAAGGAGCGGCGCGGCGAGCGCTCGGCCATCTATCCCGCCCTCGTGGTGTGCGAGGAATGCGACGCTGTGCACTCGCGCCATGCCCTGGCCGAGTCTGAGGTGGCGCGCTGCACGCGCTGCGGCGCGACGCTCGGGCGTGGCCAGCGCCTGACGCCCGAGGGCCTGCTGGCACTCGCCGTGGCCGCGCTGATCGTCTTCGGCATGGGCAACATCACCGACATCGTGACGCTCGACCTCGGTGGCATGAGCGTCGAGGCCTCGTTGCCCGAGGCGATCGTGCAGACCTGGGACACCGGGCAACAGGCAGTGGCGATGCTGGCGGGGGCCACGGCGTTTGGTTTTCCGCTGCTCGTGATCCTGCTGCGCCTGTATGTGCTGGTGCCGCTCGTGCTGGGCCGGCGCTCTGCGGCCTTCCTGCCGGCGATGCGGGCGCTGCATTGGGTGACGCGCTGGAGCATGGTCGAGGTGTTCCTGCTCGGCACCCTGGTCGCCATCGTGCGCAGCGCCGGCATGGCCACGGTGGTGCCGGGCGTGGGAATCTATTGCTACGCCGCGCTGACGGTGCTGCTCAGCGCGGAGCATGTGGCCGGGCTGCATGATTTGTGGTGGCATGCGGATCGGTTGAACCCATGAGCGCGGCGCAACTGTCATCCCGGCGCACGCCGGGACCCAGGGCGGTCAACCACGGGGGGTTCCCGGCTTGCGCTGGGCTGACGACAAACGAATGGCGGCGATGTCCCTTGGCCGACGCGCAGGCGTGAACACCGAGCCGGCCAGCGCTCGCTCGCTCGCCCTGTGGGGCTGCGAATGCTGCGGCATGGTGTCGCGTGTCTCGCACGCGGGCGATGACACGCCGCGCTGCCCGCGCTGCCTGTTCGCCTTGCACGAGCGCAAGCCCTACAGCCTGCAGCGCACCCTGGCCTACCTGGCGGCGGCAGTGCTGCTCTACATTCCGGCGAACACACTGCCCGTCATGGAAACGGCGAGCGTTCTCGGCAAGGTCGAACACACCATCCTCGGCGGCATCGCCGAGTTGTGGCACACCGGTTCGTGGGAGTTGGCGGCAATCGTCTTCATCGCCAGCATCGCCGTGCCCATCCTCAAGATCGGCGCGCTCACGCTGCTCGTGGCCACAGCGCATTTCCGCTCGCGCTGGCGGCAGGCCGAACGCGCACGCCTGTACCGCCTGGTGCAGACGGTGGGCCATTGGTCGATGCTCGACGTCTTTGTCGTCGTCATCCTGGTGGGCATGGTGCGCTTCGGTGCATTCGCCAGCGTGCGCCCCGAAGCCGGGCTGCTGGCCTTCGGTGCCGTGGTGGTTGCGACGATGCTTGCCTCCGCCAGTTTCGACCCGCGGCTGGTCTGGCCGCAGCCCGACGAAGCCGCGCCGCGCTTGCCGAACCTGCGCCGCCTGCGCTGGCCGCACAGGACCGCACAGCAGACAGAACCTCGCCATGGCTGAGCCGGTAGATCCTGTTGCGATACCCGACCCCGCGGCGCAAGCCGAGCAGGCGCATGCCGACTTCCCCGCGCCCGTGATCGTGCGCCCGAATCGCCTGCGCTTCTCGCTCGTGTGGATCGTGCCGCTGGTGGCCCTGCTTGCCGGCATCGTGCTCGTGGTGCGCACGCTGTTGCAGACCGGGCCGCTGATCACGATCACGTTTCGCAATGCCGACGGTCTGGAGCCCGGCCGCACCGAGGTGCGCTACAAGGAAGTCGTGGTGGGGCGTGTCAACAAGGTCGGCTTCAGCCCGGACCGCGCTCGCGTGCTCGTGACGGTGCGTCTGGACAAGAGTGCCGCCAGCCTGGCGCGGGCCGACTCCCAGTTCTGGGTCGTGCGGCCGCGCATCGGCAGCGCCGGCATCAGCGGCCTGGGCACGCTGTTCTCGGGCGTCTACATCGGTGCCGATGCGGGCGAGACCGGCAAGGAGGAAACCCACTTCACCGGCCTCGAAGCCCCGCCTTTCGTGCAGCGCGGCGAGCCGGGGCGCAGCTTCGTGCTCGACGCCGCCGACCTGGGCTCGCTCGAAGTCGGCTCGCCGCTGTACTACCGGCGCATGCGCGTCGGGCGCGTCGTCGGCTTCGCGCTCGACGCGCAGCGCGACAGCGTGGACGTGCAGGTCTTCGTCGAATCGCCGAACGAGGCGCTGGTGACGCAAACCTCGCGCTTCTGGACCGTGAGCGGCATCGACTTGTCCGTCAGCGCTGCAGGTCTGAGTGTCAACACCGAATCGATCGCGTCGCTGATCGCCGGCGGCATCGCTTTCTCGGCCCCTGCGGGCGCGGCCAGGGCCCCACCTGCGCAGGACGGCCAGCGCTTCGTGTTGTACGCCAACCGCAAGGCCGCGCTCGCGCCGCCGGATGGAATTGGGCAGCGCGTGCGCATCGTGTTTTCGCCGACGATGCGCGGCCTGGCGGTGGGCGCGCCGGTGGAACTGCTCGGCGCGCAGATCGGCCAGGTGCAATCGGTGGCGATGCAGTACGACGCGCGCTCGCAGCGTTTCCCGGTTGAAGTGGTGGCCGAAATCTTCCCCGGGCGCCTGGCTGACGCGCGCCGCGATTTCATGGCGACGCGCGGCGGTGCGGTGCAATCCGACGCGGTGTTTCTGAAGCACCTCGTCGAGCGCGGCCTGCGCGCCCAGCTGAGAAGCGGCAACCTGCTGACCGGCCAGCCCTACGTCGCACTCGAGATCGTCGCCAATGCACCGCAAGCGACGCTCGACGCTTCACTGCCGACGCCGACGATACCCTCGCTGCCGGGGGGCACGGGCGAGTTGCAGGCGCAGGTGCAGGAGATCCTGGAGCGCATTGCGCGCATCCGCTTCGAGCAGATCGGAGCGAACCTCGAAGACACGCTGAAGAACACGAGCGCGGCCAGCAGCACGCTGCAGGAAACGCTGAAGAGCGCCGGCGCCGCCAGCGGCGCGCTGCAGCAGACGCTGGCCAGTGCCGACAAGGCCATCCTCGAGCTCTCGCCGCAAGCCCAGCGCGTGCTGGCCGAAGCGCAGCGTTCGCTCAAGTCGGTGCAAGGCACGCTTGAAGGTCTGGACCGCAACGTGACCCAGCCCGACGCACCGCTGCTGCACAACGCGAACCAGGCGCTGGTCGAAATCCAGCGCGCCGCGCGTGCCTTGCGCGTGCTCGGCGACTATCTGCAAATGCACCCCGAATCGCTGTTGCGCGGCAAACCGGCCGACGCCGACATGGGCGCGGCCGCAGAAGGACGCCGATGAACCCGGACCGACACCTATGAAGATGACCTGGTGGTTTTCAGCATGGCTCGGCGCGGGGGTCGCGCCGATGCTGCTGCTCGCGGCGTGCAGTGCGCCGGCACCCCCGAGCTTCCACAGCCTCGTGCCGCCCGTGGCCGGCGCGCGCGCCGCGGCCAGCCCCGCCTTGCCGGCGTGGCAATTGCTGCCGGTCAGGATCCCGGCGCAGGTCGACCAGCCGCAGCTCGTGGTGCGCCGCGCCGACGACACGTTTGCCCTGTTCGAACAGCAACGCTGGATCGCACCCTTGAACGAGGAGATCCGCGCCGCACTCGGCGAACATCTGACGGCAACGCTGGGCACGCCCGGCGCCGCGCCGGCCGCTGGCCGCAAGGAATGGCGGATTGCGGTGGACGTGCAGCGCTTCGACTCGACGCCCGGGCGCAGCACGCTCGTCGCGCAATGGGCATTGCTCGCGGGCGGCGACACGCCGGCGCTGCGCTGCCGCAGCGTGCACGAGCAAACCGTTGGCGCCGGCATACCGGCCCTGGTCGGCGGCCACCGCCATGCCCTGGAGCAACTCAGCGCCTCGATTGCGCAGACACTGACGGCGCTCGACGCCGGCCGCGCGGCCGGCTGCCCGCCAAGCCCACCGTAGCAGGCCACATCCGGTTCGCGACATGCTTCAGCCAACGAGATCACGCCATGGGTCACTGCGCAGGTCGGTCGTCCCGGCGAACCGTCGCCCCGCGTCGGGCACGGCAAGCAATGACCTGGTCGCGGGCTCCGGCCTCGCCTCCGACGATTGCCGCTTGCGGCCGCTCAAGCGCGCGCCAGGCGACTGCCCGGTTTGTTGCCGTACCCCATTGACAACCGATTGAGCCTGGCATCATGACTGACGTTCGTGCGCTCCTCTTCACCGACGTCGTCGACAGCACGCGCCTGGCCGAACAGATGGGCGATGCGGCGAGTGCAGTACTCTGGGTCGCGCATGACCGCTCCGCGCGCGACCTGCTGCCGCGCTGGCGCGGCCGCGAAATCGACAGGACCGACGGCCTGGTGCTGATGTTCGACGGCGCCGACGACGCTGTCGGCTATGCGCTCGCCTACCACGCCGCCTTGGCGCGGCTGGACCCGCCGCTGAAGGCGCGCGCCGGGGTCCATGTCGGGCCGGTGACCTTGCGCGAGAACAGCGCAACTGACGTGGCGCTCGGCGCCAAGCCACTCGAAGTGGAGGGCATCGCCAAGTCGATCACGGCGCGCGTGATGGCGACTGCGCTCGGAGGGCAGACCTTGTTGACGAGCGATGCACGCGCCGCACTGAGTGCAAACGCGGCGCGGCTGCAATCGCATGGTCACTGGCGTTTCAAAGGCATCGCCGAGCCGGTCGAGCTGTTCGAGGTCGGCGGTGAGCAAGCCCCGTTCACTCCGCCCGCCGATGGGCCCAAGGCCTACCGCGTCGTGCGCCAGCGTGACCTCTGGTTACCCGCCCGCAACGTCAAGTACAGCCTGCCTGCCGAGCGCGACAGCTTCGTCGACCGGCGCGACGCCCTGCTCGAACTCGCGCGCCGCTTCGAGGCGGGCGCGCGCCTGCTCAGCGTGCTCGGCATGGGCGGCAGCGGCAAGACGCGCCTGGTGACGCGCTTCGCCTGGACCTGGTTGGGCGACTTTCCCGGGGGCGTGTGGTTCTGCGACCTGTCGCAAGCGCGCACCCTGGACGGCGTTTTGCAAGCGGTCGCAGCGGCGCTGGACGTGCAACTGGGGCGGCAGGATCCCGTGGTGCAACTCGGCCATGCGGTCGCCGGGCGCGGACCTTGCCTTGTGATCCTCGACAACTTCGAGCAGGTCTTGCGCTACGCCGAGGAAACGCTGGGTCACTGGCTGAGCCGGGCGGTCGATGCCTGTTTCCTCGTGACGACACGTGAGGTGCTCGGTCTGGCAGGGGAACAAGCGTTCGCACTCGCACCCCTTGCGGCGACCGATGCCGCGGAGCTGTTCAGCCGGCGTGCGGAGTCTGCGAAACACGAGTTCGCCCCGAGTGCGGTGGAGCGCGGAGCGATCGACAAGCTGGTCAGGTTGCTGGACGGTCTGCCGCTGGCCATCGAGCTGGCGGCGGCGCGCGTGCGGATCATGCCGCCGCACATGCTGCTGCAACGCATGGGCGAACGCTTCAAGCTGTTGTCTTCGGCCGGTGGCCGCCAGGACCGGCAGGCGACGCTGCGCTCGACGTTCGACTGGTCGTGGGACCTGCTGCCTCAGGCCGAGAAGGCAGCACTTGCGCAGCTCTCGGTGTTCGAGGGCGGGTTTACGCTGGCGGCCGCGGAGGCTGTGCTCGACTTGTCGCCCCACGCCCAGGCGCCATGGCCGGTCGATGCGATTCAGTGGCTGGTCGACAAGTCTTTCGTCAGGCAAGTCAACGACCAGCGTTTCGACTTGCTCGACACGGTACGCGAGTACGCCGCCGAGCACCTGCGCACGCAAGGGCGCTACGCCGGCAGCGGCGCGTCGGCGTTGGCGACGGCGCGCGCGCGGCACGCAGCGTACTACGCCGGCTTCAGCGAGAAGCAGGCGATCGCAGACGCCTGTGCCGACCTCGACAACCTCGTCGTCGCGTGCCAACGTGCAGCAGCGGGTGGTGACGCGCCGACGGCCGTTGGCGCACTCGAAAACGCATGGGCCGCGCTCAGGTTGCGGGGGCCGTTTCGGGCCGCGATCGAGCTCGCCGGCACGGTGCTCGCAGCGCCCGGCCTGGCGTCGGGAGAGCAGGCCCGGGCCGAACGCGTTGCCGGCGCAGCGTTCGACCGCGCAGGGCAAACTGCCGACGCGCGATTGCGATTCGAAGCTGCACTGTCGCTCGCGCGTCATGCGGGCGATCGGCGCTGCGAGGCGCTTGCGCTGGGCGAACTGGGAAACCTCTACCGCAATGAAGGGCGGATGGACGAAGGCCGTGCCCACCTGACGGCGGCGTTGGCGCTGGCGTGCGCAATCAACGATCGCAGCCTGCAGTGCGAACTGCACAACGGGCTGGGCAGTTTGAACTTCGCGATGGGTCGCCTCGACGCAGCAGGCGTTGACTATGATTCTGCACTCGCGATCGCGCGCGAACTCGGCGATCGCCGGTGGGAGGGCGGTACGCTCGGCAATCTCAGCACTCTGCGTGCGCAGCAAGGGCGCACCGACGAAGCACGATCCGACTGCGAGGCCGGGCTCGCCGCCGCGCGCGAGATCGGCAACCGCCAGTGGGAAGGGAACATGCTGTCCAACCTTGGATTCCTGCACCTCACGCAGCAGAGGCTTGACGACGCGCGATCGCATTTCGAGCAGGCGCTTGTCGTGGCGCGGGAAATGGGACACGCGCGTCTCGAGTGCATCGTGCTCGGCAACCTCGGGATCGTGTTCGGCTCGCTCGGTCGACCAGGCGATGCGCTCGTGCACTATGAAGCCGCGTTGGCCGTCGCGCGCCGGATCGGCGAGCGTCGCTACGAAGGGCAATTCCTGAATTACCTTGGCTTGCTTCACGCGCGCGAGCGACGTTGGGATGAGGCGCGACTCAGCCTGCACGCCGGCGAAGCGCTGCTGCGCGAGGTCTCGGACAAGGTCAGCCTCGGCGTGCTGATGTGCAGCCGTACGGAGGCGGAACATCTCGCCGGCGAACCGGCGGCTGCACGCGTGGCGCTCGCCGAGGCGCGCATGCTTGTGGTCGAGACGGGCTCAGGGCCTGAGTCCGAACTCGGGCTGTCGCTGGCCAGGGTCGAGGCGCTGCTCTCTCGCGAGCGGGTCGATTGAGGAGGACTAGTCGTTCGAGATAAACGGGTCGTGGGTGGGACAGACCCTTGGATTGACCCCGGTCTTCATGACATTGATGGAGTATTTGTAATCGCCCTTCTTGGTGTGCTTGTCATGCCATTTGAACTTCTTGCCGGCATTGCTCAACTCGGCCGCGTCGAACTCGCCGTCAGGTCTCTCGATCACGATGCCGTTCGCTGCGAAGACGTAATCGCTGCCCACGATGTCCCAGTGAATATTCTTTGCTCCCCGGGGCAGCGGGACGGACAACTTGTCGGGTTGGACCGAAACAACGCAATCGACGACGGTGACTTCGACCTTGCATATTCCGGGAGTACACCCGACCGCGAGCGCCTTCGGCATCGACTCGCAACCCAGCAAGCCGATGCTGACAAGGGTGTTGCAGATCCACAGCTTCTTCGACATTCCATTGCTCCTCGTTGTTTAAATCGAACCGCGCGGTCCCGCCACCTGCGTCGGTGCGTTGACGACTACGGCATGCGCGGGCTGCCGAAGGCGCGAATATCTTCCATTGCGCACTGCAAGTCCAGCGCCGGCGCATGCGGCGCCGCCACGCTTGCAGTGAATCAGCGTGGCGCTGGATGGCCTGCAGCTTACTGCAGCCGCGCCCGCAGCGCCTCCATCAGATTGGTGAGATTCGCAGCCTCGCTCACCTGCAGCGCCCGCCGATAGAGCTCTTGCGCAGGCTTCGCCGCAGCGCAATTGATTGCACTGCATGCGATACCGGCACGTCGCCGGCAGCGCGGCGATTCATCGGAAACCGCGGGCCTGGACTGAGGCAGCTACTTCTTCACCGCCCGCTTCGCGGGTGCCTTCGCCACCTTCTTCAGCACTCACCTCGCCGGCGCCCTTGCGGCCTTCTTCGCTGGCGTCTTCGTCGTCTTCTTCGCCGGCGCCTTGACGGCCCTGCTCAGCGCCGCGCCGGCTTTGCTGGCTGTCTTCTTGAGCGTGGCCACACCCTTCTTCATTGCGGACTTGACGCTGGCGGTCTTGCGCCCCGCCGTCGTCTTCACCGCAGCGGTTTTGCGCTTGGCCGCGGTCTTGCCGACACCCATCGCGCGCTCGACCTTGCCCGCGGCCTTTTGCGCGCCGGCCGCCGCCGACCTCGCTCCACGCGCCACTGCGCGTTTCGCCTTGCCGAGCGTCTTCTGCGCATCCGCCTTGGCCACATTCACCGTGCGCGTCACCGCGCGTTTTGCCTTCCCGAGAGTCTTTTTCGCGCCCGCCTGCGCGGCCTTGGCCTTGCGCGCAACGCTGCTCTTCGCCTTGCGCAGCGCCAGTCCCGCGTCGGCTTGCGCGCCCTTCGCCTTGCGCTTCACCGTCGCGGTGGCGGCGCGCGCCTTCTTTTCGACAACGACCGTAGCTTTCTCGACCTCGCGCTTGGCGCCGGCGGCTGCGTCTTCCACCTTGTGCAGGAGCGATGCACCCGCTTCCTGCGCCTTGTCCTTTGCCGCTTCGACGGCGTCGCCGATCTTGGCCATCAAGCTCTTGCCTGTGCTCGCATCGCTCATGTGGAATTGTCCTGTCCGGTCGGATAAGGGGTTGAGATCCGCCGCCCGCTGTTTCCGGCCGCCGGCGATCAGCGCTCGCTTGCCAAGGCCCAACGCGAGTCAACTCTCAGCATAGCAAGAAGTGGCGCCGTGGAATTGCGCTCGCTCAATCTGCGTCATGCCGTTGCAGGCGTGCGCGCGATGGGTGCCGGCTGCCGGCGGCCGGCGCCACCACGTAGCTCCCGGCCCAGCAGGACGTTGGCGTCATCGTCAGGGATAACCCGTAGACGACCCCAAGGACAGGCGCTGTTCGCCGGGGTCGTCGACACTCGACCCGCCGCTGGCGACTCCAGGGACCGCGTCAAGAGTGTCGAGTCCCGCAGCCGTGGGTCCCACGCGCGAGAAGAAGGGAGCTTGAATTCCCCCCTATCCTCGACCAACGGTACAGACGCGGCGACAAGCGGCCTCGCCTTCGGCGGGCAAGATCAACAAAATCCACTCGCCGAAAGGATACGCGATGACGACTCTTGTTCCACAGCGATGGCGCTCCGATGAATCGGGCTTCACGCTGATCGAACTCATGATCGCGGTGGCGGTCGTGGCGATTCTTTCCGCCATCGCCGTTCCCAACTACACCGCCTACGTGATGCGCGGGAAGATCAGCGAGGCCACTTCGCGCCTGGCTGTCAAGCAAGTGCAGATGGAGCAATTCTTTCAGGACAACCGCACCTATGTAGCGGGTACCGCCTGCGCCTCGGACACAACGTCGAGCAAGTTCTTCGATTTCTCCTGCACTGGTGCGGGGGCCCCTGCAGCAACCACCTTCATCATTTCCGCCGTCGGCAAGGACAGCATGGCCGGCTTCACATTCACGATCAATCAGAGCGGAGCAACAACCACGGGCGCCGTACCCTCTGGTTGGACCGCCCCCAGCCCCAACACCTGCTGGGTCACGAAGAAGGGGGGCGAATGTTGAAGGCGCATGTTCAGCGGGGTTTCACCCTGATCGAGTTGATGGTGGGCGTCGCGGTGTTCGCTTGCCTGATGGCAATCGGGGCGCCGAGTTTTTCAACCTGGATGCAGAACAGCCAGATTCGCACGGCGGCGGAAGCGATTCAGAACGGCATTCACCTTGCTCGTGCGGAAGCCGTGCGTCGAAACACATCGGTTCGGTTTCAACTGATCGACACGTTGACGAACGCCTGCGCGCTGTCGACTTCGGGCAGCAATTGGGTCGTGAGTCTGGACCCGGCGGCGGGTGCCTGCGATGCAGCCCCCAGCGCCGATTTGGCTGCGCCCACCGCGCCGCGTGTCATTCAATCGCGCGCAGCTGGCGCGGGGGCCAGCCGCGCAGTCATCGCCGCCGATCAATCCAGCATCGTGTTCAACGGGCTCGGCCGGGTCACGCCGGTTCCGGGCGGAAACATCAATGTCAACGTCACGAATCCGACCGGTGGCGCCTGCGCTGCAGCCAGTGGACCGATGCGCTGCATGCGCGTGGTCGTCTCGGCAGCCGGCCAGGTTCGCCTTTGCGACCCTCGCTTCGCCAGCTCAGATGCTCAAGGATGCTGAACATGACAAACAAGCCCACTGCTCCCTTGCGCCAGGGCGGCTTCAGCCTGATCGAGGGGCTGGTTGCCATGCTCATCTTTTCCTTCGGCATCCTGGCATTGGTCAGCATGCAGGCAAGCTCGATCCAACAATCGACTGGCGCCAGGTACCGTTCCGAAGCCAGCTTGTTGGCGAATGACCTGATTGGCCAGATGTGGGTCAGTGACCGAACGGCGGCCACGCTTCAGACAAATTTCACCACCGGCGGCGACGCCTACGCCATTTGGCTCGCGAACGTCCAGGCCACTTTGCCCACTGCCGCGGCGAGCGCGCCCACCGTCTCTGTCAGCGCGGAAGGTGTCGCGACCATCAATCTGTTCTGGAAGGCTCCGAACGAAGAGCCTGCGGCCCCAGCGCATCGGTACACGATCGTGGCCCAGATCCGGTAGCAGGCACACATGCGCCAGACACCGCGCGCAGCGCGCCACCATGCAGGCTTCAGCATGGTGGAAATGTTGATCGGCCTGATGATCGGAATGATCGCCGTGATCGTGATGATGCAGGTCTTCTCGGTCTCGGAAGGCTACAAGCGCACCACGACCGGCGGTGATGATGCGCAGAACAACGGCGCCATCGCGCTCTACGCGTTGCAGCGTGACTTGCGCCAGAGCGGTTTGGGCGTGAGCGCGATTCAAGTGATCGGCTGCGATGTGACGCTTCGCGCCGGTGTCACGCTCAGTGCGATGAGCCCGGTCACGATCAACCACGCCAGTATTCCGGCTGCGGACGCTGGTGACACGTTGCTCGTGGTCTATGGCAACGCCCCGGGTTCGAACGAAGGTGAATCGGTTCAAGCGAAGCCGTCGCTGGCCTCGTACACCATCGCTGCGGCAGCCTCTTCGGCGTCTTCCCCCGGCGCATTTGCCGTGGGTGACCGTGTCATCGGTCAATTCCAGCCGCGCCCAACGCCTTGCAACCTGTCGATGGAGCCGGTGACGGCCGTTGCCGGCACCACCGTGTCGGTTGCGGTGGGTGTGGCCAACACCGGCGGCATTCTCTACAACCTGGGTCAGACACCCAAGGTACTGGTCTATGCAGTGCGCCGCGGCAACCTCACGGTTTGCGATTACACCGCGAATGACTGCAGTGTGGCGGGCTCGGTTGCAAACTCGGCGATCTGGGTTCCGATCGCCAGCAACATCGTCAGCCTGCGAGCCCAATACGGCCGTGACACCGCGGCGCCGATGAAGGCGACGGTCGACACCTACGACCAGACTGCCCCCGCCACTGCCTGCGATTGGGCACGCGTGCTTGCAGTGCGCTTTGTGTTGGTCGCTCGCAGCTCCGAGCTGGACAAGACGACGGTGACGAATGCAGCCCCCACATGGGGTGGAGCGGCGAGCCAGCCGATCGACTTGTCCGGCGTTGCGAACTGGCAGCGCTTTCGCTACAAGACCTTTCAGACCGTGGTGCCGCTGCGCAACATGGCGTGGCAAGGAGCACAAACAGGATGCTGAGCAAACCCACATCACGGTCGGGGCGACATTTCGCATTCCGACCGCAACAAGGCGTCGTGCTGTTGATGGCACTGATCATCCTCGTCGTCATGACCTTGGCCGGCCTGGCGCTGATGCGCTCGGTGTCCACCAGCAACGTCATCGCCGGCAACATGGCATTTCAGCAATCGGCCACGCATTCGGCAGACGCAGGCGCAGAGGCCGGCGTCGGGTTCCTGGAGGGCAGCACAGCCGCCGCGCTTTACACCAGCGTCACGTCGGGCGGCGGAGTTCGCTACCTGGCCTACCGCCAAGACCCTGCGGCCGGGCAGACATGGGACAACTTCTGGACCAACTCAATCCCGGCCTCAGCCATCAACACGCTGCCCGCCGATGCGGCAGGCAACACCGTTGCCTACGTGATCCATCGGCTGTGCAACAACGAAGGCGAGCCGAGCACGGTGGCTGCCTGTTCCACGTCACCGGTGGACACCGGCTCTTCAGGAAACAGCCAGGGTGCGGGCGTCGTCGCTCTGTTGGCTCCGCCCCAGACCTACTACCGGATCACGACCCGCGTGTCCGGCCCACGCAATAGCTTGAGCTACGTGCAGGTTGTGATCTCGATGTAGTGGTTCGCCACTGCGCCGGATCGCCGATCGCATGTTCAGTGCACCCAAGATTGAAAGCTTGCCATGACCAGGAACCGTTTGCCCCGCTGTCTTTGGGGTTGGCTCATCGCAACCGCGCTGTCGCCGGCGGCGTTCGCCGCGGCGACCGATCTGGCCACCGTGCCGTTGATCACCTCGGCGCCGCAAACCGTGAAGCCGAACCTGATGTTCATCCTGGACGATTCGGGATCGATGGCATGGACCCACATGCCCGACGACGCTGAAGACTTCAAAACCGCCCGTGGCTACAAGAGCAGCCAGTGCAATGGCGTCTACTACAACCGAGAGATCCTTTACGCGCCGCCGAAAACCGCCACTGGCGGGGACTATCCGGCTTCCAGCTTCACCAGCGCCTGGGTCAACGGGTACCAGACGAGCGACGGTACCGTTAACTTGAGCACCAGCTTCCGCGCGTACACGAATGCAACGCTGTCCGCTGGCGGGAATGACCAAGCGCAGGCCGCCTACTACTACACCTATTCGGGCAATCAACTGAGCCAGGAGCAGAAGGACTATTCGAATCGCAGCAGCACCTTCTATTCCGAGTGCAACGACAACAACAGCAATCTGTTCACGAAGGTCACGGTGAGCGCAACTTCCGGACCCGCAGGACGAGCTGACGAGCGCACCAACTTCGCGAACTGGTACAGCTATTACCGGACGCGCATGCTGGCGATGAAGACTGCAACCGGGCGCGCGTTCCAGGCCATTGGAAACAAGTACCGCGTCGGATACATGAGCATCAACAACAACGTCAACCCGTCGTTTCTCGACATCGCAACGTTCGAAGACGTGACTGGACAGACCCAAAAGACGAATTGGTTTTCGAAACTCTACGCTGCGACGCCGAATAACAGCACGCCGCTGCGCGAAGCACTGTCCAACGCCGGGCGAATCTATGCCGGCAAGAAGACTTCGATGTACGGGGTCACCGTCACGGACCCGATCGAGTATTCGTGCCAGAAGAACTTCACGCTGCTGTCCACCGACGGCTATTGGAATGGCAATGCAGGCTTCCAGCTCGACGCAAGCACCGCGATCGGGAATCAGGACTCGAGTGAACCGCGCCCGTTCAACGACGGCGGCACCTTGGCCAACGTTTACCAATCAACGATCACCGTCAGCGGCGGGAACAGCCCGAAAACCGTGGCATCGAGCATCAAGGTCAACGCACTTGAAATCCTCAAGGAAGCGACGCAAAGCGACAGCGACTCGAACAAGGTCGCACAGCGAATTGCCAGCGCCATCAATGCCTGCACAAGCTCGACCCAGGGCAGCTGCAGGATCGCAGGCTACAAGGCGGTGGTCAGCAGCAACGTCGTCACGATCACCGCGCCGGCGTCGGTGGGGGCAATCAGCTTCACACCCGCCATCATCAAGAGCGGCGCAAAGACGATCAGTGCCACGGCATTTTCAGGATCGAGCGTGGCTTCGGGTGGGGTATCCGACACTTTGGCCGACGTCGCACAGTACTACTATCAGACCGATCTGCGCAGCACTGCGTTGGGCAACCAGACTGGCGCTTTGGGTAGCGACATCTCCGCCAACGAAGTGCTCCCCGGCGGGGAAGACATCGCGACGCATCAGCACATGACGACGTTCACGCTCGGCCTGGGCGCGCGCGGCAGGATGATCTTCTCACCCGACTACAAGACGAACACCACCAGCGGCGACTTTCTTGCGGTGAAGAACGGCAGCACCGCCTCGAGCACCGTGTGCACCTGGCAAACCGCTGGGACCCCCTGCAATTGGCCCATCCCGGGCGCGGACAAGGTCGAAAACATCGACGACCTTTGGCATGCCGCCGTCAACGGTCGCGGCACCTACTTCAGCGCAACCGACCCCGCGTCGCTGTCGTTCGGTTTGAACAGTGCCTTGCAGGCCATCAATGCCATCACGAGCGATGCTGCCGCCGCAACGACCAGCAACCCGAACGTGACCGACGGCGACAACTTCATCTTCAGCTCGACGTTTCGTTCCGCCGACTGGTACGGCGAATTCGAGCGTCGTCAGATCAACACCAGCACCGGTGAACCCGACGACAGCGCCGACTGGCAGGCGAAGGCACTCCTCGATGCGAACACCTCGAGAACGATCTACACCCGGGATTCCGCCAACCCGACCACAGGTCTGCGCCTGTTCACCTGGGCGAACCTGACTGCGGCCGAGCAGGCTTACTTCAGCACGCCGTACATCTCCTCGACAGCGACTCCACCGTTGAGCCAGTTCTGCGCTTCCGGCGAGATTTGTCTGACTTCCGCAAACCAGACTCTGGCCAGCGGCTCCGCCCTCTTGAGCTTCGTTCGGGGCGACCGCAGCAACGAGGGCGGCGCGGGGGACACCAGCAAATACTTCAGGCTGCGCACCTCCGTGCTTGGTGACATCGTGAACGGCGAGGCGGTCTATGTCAAGGCGCCGTCCTTTGAATACGTGGACCCTGGCTACAGCGCCTACAAGACCAGCAATGCATCGCGCACGCCGATGGTGTTCGTCGGCGCCAATGACGGCATGTTGCATGCGTTCAATGCCGGCGCGAGTGCCGACGGGGGTGGTGCCGAAGTCTGGGCCTATGTGCCGCAGACCTTGTTGCCCAGCCTCTACAAGCTGGCGGACAAGGGCTACTCGACCAGTCACCAGTACTACGTCGACGGCTCACCCACCCAGGGCGACGTTTATTTCGGCGGGGCGTGGCACACCGTTCTCGTCGGTGGCTTCAATGCCGGTGGGCGTGGCTACTATGCGCTCGACGTCACGCTGCCGGGCAGTCCGAAGGCATTGTGGGAAATCTCGAACGCGACAACGGGCTTTTCGAACTTGGGCTACAGCTTCGGCCGCCCCGAAATCACCAAGCTGAAGGACGGTACCTGGGTGGTCTTGTTGACCTCGGGATACAACAACGTTTCCCCGGGCGATGGCCAGGGGTATCTGTACGTCGTCAATGCTGCCACCGGCGCGCTGATCCGCAGCATCGGCACCGGCGTGGGCAGCAGTTCTGCTGCTGTAGCGGGTATCTGCGCCACGGCCCCCTGCCCAAGTGGCCTGGCCCAGATTCGAGCCTGGGTGGACAACACCAAGGTTGACAATACGGTGCAGCGTGTCTACGGCGGTGACTTGTTTGGCAATGTCTGGCGATTCGACGTCAACGGCGATGTCGGCGCCAGCGGCTATGACGCGCAATTGTTGGCGACGCTTCGGGGCAGCAGCGGCAACGTTCAATCCTTGACCGCCAAACCGGAGCTCGGCAAGGTTGCCGGCTTTGCCGTCGTGTTCGTTGGAACTGGCCGCTATCTCGGCGCGACGGATCTTTCGAATTCGGACGGCCAGTCGATCTACGCCATCAAGGATGCCCTGGGCTCGACCAGCCTGGGCAATCCGCGTGCGGCCGGCACCACGTTCGTGCAGCAAACCTTGACTGCTTCCACCTGCCCCGCGAGTGCGACCTTCTGTACGCTGAACACCCCGATCCGCACCGGGTCGAGCGTGGCAGTGAACTTCGCGACCAACAATGGTTGGTTCGTCGATCTCCCGGGAACGCGCGAGCGTGCCACGACGGACCCGCAACTCGCTCTTGGCACGCTCGCCGTGACGACCGATTTGCTCAATGCGAGTGCCTGCACGGTGGGCGGCACGAGCTTCATCAACTTCTTCGACTACAAGACCGGTGCCGCGGTAGCACCGGCGAACCGCATGGTGAGCGTCTTTCTTGGCAACGCGCTGGCCACGAGGCCGGTGCTCCTGCGGTTTGCTGACGCCAGCGTTCGCAGCCTGGTTCGGATGTCGGACAACACCTGGCAGACACCGCCGACCCCGATCCCACCATCTCCTGGCGGCACGCGCAGAACCTCTTGGCGGGAACTCGTGACGGAGTAGATTTGCCGGAGCAGCTCGCGCGCCGGCGCCTGGATGCGGTCAAGCTCGGGGCTGCCCAGGCCCTTACGTCGTCGACCGGTGTCGAGCTCATGCTGGCGACCCCAGCGGCGAAATGTCTCGGCCGTACCGCCGATCCTGGCCGCGACGGACACGACGGCCGCCGATTGCGACCCGTGCCCGGCGCGGTGCTCGAACACCCTGCGCACGGCGCGCTCGGCGAAGCGCTCGCCGTCTTCGACGAAGGGCTGAAGCGCTTCCCGGAGTCGAACGTTTTGCGCGTGTTCCGCGCGTTCGCGCTGTACAACCTGGCCTCGTACAACGATGCTGTCGCAACGCTGCTGGAGATCCTCGCGAGCACGTCTTCGGATTCAGAAATCCCGGAATACGAGCGCGCCTTGCAGCTGTATGCCACGGATCTGGATTGGCGGTGGTGAGCAGCGGGTAGCGGTGGCAGCTAGATCTAGCCCGCCGCAAGCAGCTGCCGCAGTTTGACGAACGCGAGCCCGGCCATCACGGCGTCGTTCAGCGCATCGTGGGCGTCGCGCAGCGGCAGCTCGAGGTCATTCATCATCGTCGCGAAGCGCAGATCGATGGTTCCGCCGCGTTCGTGTGCCGGCAGCTGGCGAT
>Ga0315278_10000371_pt1 | contig 39791 bp, 36 predicted proteins | sample YL17G06_0_MG_FD_203880 | JGI IMG/M metagenome (GOLD analysis project Ga0315278, IMG submission 203880) | Sediment microbial communities from Yellowstone Lake, YNP, Wyoming, USA - YL17G06_0 | ecosystem: Environmental > Aquatic > Freshwater > Lake > Sediment | place: USA: Wyoming | collected... | reverse complement strand
ACGCCGCGCTTCGGCCGTGCTGGACGCCGGAGCGGCTGGCCTCGGCGGCCGCCTCGCTCCCCGGCGGGACGACCGAGATCATGATGCACCCGGGCCGGCGGCCGACGCAGGTCCTGACCCGCTTCGGCGTGGAGCGGGAGGTCGAGCTCGCGGCCGCCACCGATCCCCGCGTCCTGAGGGCGTTCCGGTCCGCCGGTGCGGTGCTTCGCGGATCTCTCGCGGAGTGATATCGACTGGAAGTCTCGACGGGAGGGTGGTAACAAACCCCACATGGCACGAAAGAAGATTGCATTGATCGGAGCCGGCCAGATCGGTGGCACCATGGCGCTGCTCTGCGGGCAGCGGCAACTCGGTGACATCGTCCTCGTGGACATCATGGAGGGCGTCGCCAAGGGCAAGGCGCTCGACCTCCAGGAGACGCGCGGCGTCTTGAAGTTCGACTGCAACGTCACCGGCGGCGGCGCCACCGACTACTCGATCATCAAGGACGCCGACGTCTGCATCGTCACGGCGGGCATTCCCCGCAAGCCGGGGATGAGCCGCGACGATCTACTCAAGGTGAACCTCGAGGCCATCACCAAGGTGGCACAGGGGATCAAGCAGTACGCGCCCAGCACCTTCGTCATCGTCGTCACCAACCCCCTCGACTCGATGGTCTACGCGATGTGGAAGGTCACCGGATTTCCCAAGAACCGGGTGGTCGGGATGGCCGGCGTGCTCGACAATGCGCGCTTCCAGCACTTCGTCGGCGAGGCCGCCGGCGTGGCCCCGCAGGACGTCTGCGCCACCGTCCTCGGAGGACACGGCGACGACATGGTCCCGCTGCTTCGCTACTCCTCGGTGAACGGCGTTCCGCTCACCAAGCTCATCGACAAGGCCAAGCTGGACGCCATCGTCGAGCGTACCCGCAAGGGCGGCGGCGAGATCGTGGCCTTGCTCGGTACCGGGTCGGCGTTCTACGCCCCTGCGGCCAGCGCGGTGCTCATGGCCGAGAGCTTCCTTCGCGACCAGAAGCGGCTCCTGCCCTGCTCGGCGCTCCTCGACGGCCAGTACGGCGTGAAGGGGATGTTCCTGGGCGTGCCGGTGGTCATCGGCGCCGGTGGCGTCGAGAAGATCATCGAGCTCGACCTCGACGACGAGGAGAAGGCCATGCTCGCCAGGTCGGTTGCCAGCGTGAAGAAGTCGGTGGACGAGACCAGGCTGTAAGGCCTCGGAAATCACCCGGAATACCACGTGGGCCTGCCCTCCGGGGTGGGCCCGCGGCTTTTCTTCGCCCCGGGGCGCCCGGACCGGATAAAAGGAGGGCCCGCGGGAGGCTTCGAGCCCCTGCAGGGCGACACCAGGAGGCTCACGGTGAAGATTCACGAGTACCAGGCCAAGGAGATTCTCAAGAAGTTCGGGGTGGCGGTGCCACGCGGGATCCTCGCGACCACCCCGCTCCAGGCCGAGGGAGCCGCCCGCCAGCTCGGCGGCGGCATCTGCGCGGTGAAGGCCCAGATCCACGCCGGAGGGCGAGGCAAGGCCGGCGGCATCAAGCTGGCTCGCTCCCCCGAGGAGGCTCGCCTCCACGCCGAGGCGATCCTGGGAATGGTCCTCCACACCCCCCAGACCGGACCGGAGGGGCAGGAGGTCCGCAAGCTCTTCATCGAGGAGGGGGTGCGCATCGCCCGCGAGCTCTACCTGGGCATCACCCTCGATCGCGAGCGCGGCCGCATGGCGGTGATGGCCTCCTCCGAGGGCGGCATGGACATCGAGGAGGTGGCTCGCACCCGCCCCGAGAAGATCCTGAAGGAGGTCGTGGATCCGCTGGTGGGCTTCATGCCCTTCCAGGCCCGGCAGCTCGCCTTCCAGCTTGGCCTGCAGGGAGACAGCGTGGGCGCCTTCGTGCGCTTCTCCACCGGGCTCTACGCGGCGGTCGCCGCCACCGACGCCACGCTCGCCGAGGTGAACCCGCTCGTGGTGAGCGCCACGGGCGCGGTCATCGGGCTCGACGCCAAGCTCAACTTCGACGACAACGCCCTCTTCCGCCACCCCGAGGTCGCCGCCATGCGCGACCCCGGCGAGGAGGACCCCAAGGAGACGCAGGCCAAGGAGTACGACCTCTCCTACATCGCCCTCGACGGCAACATCGGTTGCATGGTCAACGGCGCGGGCCTGGCCATGGCCACCATGGACGTCATCCAGCTTGCCGGTGGATCGCCGGCCAACTTCCTCGACGTGGGCGGAGGCGCGGACGAGCAGAAGGTCACCGCCGCCTTCAAGATCATCCTCCAGGACCCCAAGGTGAAGGCGGTTCTGGTGAACATCTTCGGCGGCATCATGAAGTGCGACGTCATCGCCAACGGGGTGGTGGCCGCGGCCCGGCAGGTCGGGCTCTCGGTTCCGCTGGTGGTCCGGCTCCAGGGAACGAACGTGGAGCTGGGAAACGAGATCGTGGCCAAGAGCGGCCTCGACATCATCAGCGCCGACGACCTCGGCGACGCCGCAAAAAAGGTCGTGGCGGCGATCCGTTCCTCGAAGGGCTAGGCGCGGAGGCCTTACCGTGAGCATCCTCGTCGATCGAAACACCCGCGTCGTGGTCCAGGGCATCACCGGCTCGGCCGGCAGCTTCCACTCCGAGCAGATGCTGGCCTACGGCACCCGGGTCGTGGCCGGCGTCACCCCGGGGCGCGGCGGGACCCGCTTCCAGGGACAGGTCCCCATCTTCAACACCGTCGAGCAGGCGGTCCGGGAAACGGGGGCCAACGCCGCGGCCATCTTCGTGCCCCCCCCTTTCGCGGCCGACGCCATCCTCGAGGCCGCCGACGCGGGCGTCCCGCTGGTGGTCGCCATCACGGAGGGAATCCCCATCCTGGACATGATCCGGGTGAAGCGCTTCCTGCAAGACCAGGCGGCGGTGAAGCTTCTCGGGCCCAACTGCCCCGGCATCATCACCCCGGGTCAATGCAAGATCGGCATCATGCCCGGCCACATCCACCGGCCCGGCCGGGTCGGCGTGGTCTCGCGCTCCGGGACGCTCACCTACGAGGCCGTGCTCCAGCTCACCCAGCTCGACCTGGGGCAGTCCACCGCCGTGGGCATCGGCGGCGACCCGGTCCACGGACTCGACTTCACCGAGGTGATGCGGCTCTTCCAGGCCGATCCGGCCACCGACGGCGTGATCATGATCGGCGAGATCGGCGGCACCGAGGAGGCCCGCGGCGCCGAGTGGGTGAAGGCCAACATGACGAAGCCGGTGGTGGGCTTCATCGCCGGCCGCACCGCTCCGCCGGGCAAGCGAATGGGGCACGCCGGCGCCGTCATCTCCGGCGGCGGCGACACCGCCGAGGCCAAGATGGCGATCATGCGGGACGCGGGCATCCAGGTTTGCGATTCGCCGTCCACGCTGGGCAAGGCGATGAAGGAGCTCCTGTCGGGGAAGAAGCCGCGCGGTCGCCCTGAATCCCCACCGGTGGCGAAGGCCCCGGCGAAGCCTTTGGCGAAGGCAGCCCGAAAGGCCGGCAAGGCAGCGGCCCCGCGAGGCGCGGCCCGCAAGAATCCATCCAAACGCTAGGACGACGGGAGAATCACATGGCCATCGAGAGGACGTTCTCCATCATCAAGCCGGACGGGGTCGAGAAGGGCGTCATCGGCCGCGTGCTCTCCCGCTTCGAGGCGGCCGGCCTGAAGCCGGTGGCGATCAGGCTGAAGCGACTCTCGCAGGCCGAGGCCGAGGGGTTCTACGCGGTGCACCGGGCGCGCCCGTTCTTCGCCGATCTCGTGAAGTCCATGACCAGCGGCCCCGTGGTTCTGATGGTGCTCGAGGGGGAGGGCGCGATCGCGAAGAACCGCGACGTCATGGGGGCGACGGATCCCAAGAAGGCCGCGCCGGGGACCATCCGGGCCGACTTCGCCACCGACATCGAGAAGAACACCGTCCACGGATCCGACGCGCCGGAGACGGCCAGGGTCGAGATCTCGTACTTCTTCCCCGAGGTGGAAGTTCACGCCTACGAGTGGAAGGGCAAACGTTAAGCACCCGTTTTTACTAGCATTGACGTGATACGCCCCGCCCGGTCTGGCCCGGTGCGGGGCGCGCCGCTATAGGGAGAAAGACGTGCTGGGAGTGCCGACATGGGAGTGGGTGGCCGCCGCCTGCGTGGTGCTGGGCTCGGCAATGGCCTCCGGCTCCGAGACGGCGCTCACCGCGCTCGGAGAGCTCCGGGCCCGGCAACTCGTCGAGGCCGGCGGTCGCCGCGCCCGCATGCTCCGGGGATGGGTGGAGCACCCGGAGCGGGTGCTCTCGGCGCTGCTGGTGACGAACACCCTGCTCAACATCGGCGGAGGTGTGCTGGCGGCGGAGATCGCCACCAGCGTCGCCAGCACCCACGGCTTCTCCCCCGCCAGGGCGCTGGGCGTGGCCACCGGCATCGCCACCGTCGTCGTGCTCTTCGCCGGCGAGGTGGTGCCGAAGACCATCGCCAAGCGCCACCCGGTGCGCATCACCATGGCGGTGATCCCTTTCGTGAGCGTCGTGTCCTGGATCCTCTGGCCCATCTCGATCGGGCTGGTTCGCGCGACCCACGGGCTCATGCGTCTCTTCGGCGGCGGCAAGGTGGCGCCCGGCCCCGCGGTGACCAGCGCGGAGATCGAGTACATCATCGAGATGGGCACCCGGGAGGGCGTGCTCGACGAGGTGAAGGAGGAGCTCCTCAACAGCGTCCTCGAGTTCGCCGACCGGGTGGTGAAGGAGGTCATGGTCCCCCGGACGCGGATGGTGGCCATCGATCGGGATGCGCCCCGCGAGGAGATCGTCCGGGTGGTGACCGAGAACCCGTACAGCCGGATGCCGGTGTACGAGGGGTCGGCGGACAACATCGTGGGCATCCTCATGGTCCGCGACATCGTCCTGGAGTTGACCCGTGGCGCCGGCCCCTTCCCGTGGGAACGGGTGCTGAAGCCGGCCTTCTTCGTGCCGGAGCAGATGAAGGTCTCCCGCCTGCTGAAGGAGATGCAGCGCCGCAAGACCCACCTCGCCGTGGTCGTCGACGAGTTCGGCGGCACGAGCGGCGTGGTCACGCTCGAGGACGTGCTCGAGGAGATCGTCGGCGAGATCCAGGACGAGGGGGACGCCGAGGCCGCCCCGGTGAAGAGCGTGGGGGCGGGGATCTGGCTGGCCGACGCCACCGTTCCGCTGCGGGAACTGGAGGAGTACCTCGACAGGGAGACCGGCGTGGAGCCGGGCGCCGCCAGCGCCGTCCACTTCCCCGACGAGGGGGATTACGAGACCCTGGGGGGATTCGTGACCGCCACCGCAGGGCGGGTGCCGCCGGTGGGGGCCCACGTCGATCGGGACGGCTTCCGCTTCACGGTCCGCGGCGCCGACGAGCGACGGGTCACCCGCGTCGAGATCGCGCGCACCCAGCCGGAGCCGGTCGAGGCCGGGGAGGGCTGACGAGGTGAAGTCCGGGGCGCCAAGAGACCTGCGCTCGCTCCCGCGGGCCGAGGTCGAGGCGCTGGTCGCGCGCCTGGGTGAGAAGCCCTACCGGGCGCGGCAGATCTTCCGGTGGCTCCATCAGAAGGGAGCGGCCTCGCTCGACGAGATGACGGACCTTCCGGCCGCGCTGCGGGCGCGCCTCGACGCCGAGATCCCTCTCGAGGCTCTGACCCGGGCCGAGGAGCGGCGGTCCACCGACGGCACCATCAAGTGGACCTGGCGGACCGCCGACGGAAGGCTCGTCGAGTCGGTCTACATGCCCGAGCCGGGGCGCAAGACCCTCTGCGTGTCGACGCAGGCCGGCTGCGCGATGGGCTGCACGTTCTGCATGACCGGCACCATGGGGCTCTCGCGGAACCTGACCGCCGGCGAGATCGTGGACCAGGTCGCGCGCGCCAACCGGCGGCTTCTCGAGCTGGGGGAGGGCACGGGGCCGCGCCCGCTCACCAACCTCGTCTTCATGGGGATGGGGGAGCCGCTCCACAACTACGAGAACGTCAAGTCCGCGCTCGACGTCCTGCTCTCCGAGGACGGGCCAAACTTCTCCAACCGCCACGTCACGGTCTCGACCGCGGGAATCGTCCCGGAGATGCGCCGCTTCGGCGAGGAGACCGACGTGAAGCTGGCGGTGTCGCTCAACGCCACCACCGACGAGGTCCGCAGCGCGATCATGCCCCTCAACCGGCGCTGGCCACTCGCCGAGTTGCTGGCCGCCTGCCGCGCCTTCCCCATGAAGAAGGGGAGACGCATCACGTTCGAGTACGTGCTTCTCGGCGGGCTGAACGACTCGGATGAGGACGCGGTCCGCCTCTCCCGGCTCGTGAAGGGCATTCCGGCCAAGGTGAACCTCATTCCCTACAACGAGAACCCCGGGCTCGGCTTCCTGGCCCCGGCGCCGGAGCGGGTCGAGTCGTTCCGGGACAGGCTCCTCCGGGCCAACGTGACGGCGGTGGTGCGGAGGAACCGCGGGCAGGACATCTCCGCGGCCTGCGGACAGCTGGCCGCGGCGGGCGGGCCGGGCGACCCACGCCGGACGGGGCCGGAGGACACGCCGCCGTTGACCGGTCGCGGTTCCGCGGGGTAGAGCACCCGTCCATGGCACTGCTCGTGGTGGGTTCGGTGGCGCTCGACTCGCTCGAGACGCCCTTCGGCGTCCGCGAGGACGTGCTGGGCGGATCGGCGACGTATTTCTCCACCGCGGCGAGCTTCTTTGCCCCGGTCCGGGTCGTGGCGGTCGTCGGCGAGGACTTTCCGGAGGCCCATGTCGAATTCCTGCGGGGACGGGGCGTGGACCTGGCCGGCCTGGAGCGGCGCCCGGGCCGCACATTCCGGTGGTCCGGACGTTACGAGTTCGACCTGAACCAGGCTCACACCCTCGACACCCAGCTCAACGTCTTCGCCGACTTCCGCCCCGAGCTGCCGGAGGGGTTCCGGGACTCGAGCCACGTCTTCCTGGGGAACATCGACCCCGAGCTGCAGCTCCGGGTGCTCGACCAGGTCCGCGCGCCGCGCATCGTGGCCGCCGACACCATGAACTTCTGGATCGCATCCAGGCGGGCCGCCCTGCTCGAGGTGCTTCGCCGGGTCGATCTTCTCTTCGTGAACGATGCCGAGGCCCGGCAGCTGGCCGGCGAGCACAACATCGTCCGGGCGGCGCGCGCCATCCTCTCCTTCGGCCCCGGCGCCGTGGTGGTGAAGCGAGGCGAGTACGGGGCACTCCTCTTCGCCGGCAGCGACGTGTTCGCGAGCTCGGCCTATCCGCTGGCCGAGCTCTTCGATCCCACCGGAGCCGGCGACAGCTTCGCCGGCGGGTTCATGGGCTACCTGGCCTGCTCGGGCTCCCTGGACGCATCCGCCATGCGGCGTGCCATGGTGGTGGGAAGCGTGCTGGCAAGCTTCGCGGTGGAGCGCTTCGGCCTGGATCGCCTGCGCGACCTCGGGCCCGGCGAGATCCAGGCCCGCTATGCCGAATTCCGGCGGCTGGCCCATTTCGACGACCTCGACGTCGACGTCCTCTCGGTGCTCCCCCAGGGTTGACGGAGAGGCAAGCGGCCGTGCGGATCGCCATCCTCAGCGACGTCCACGCCAACCTCGAGGCCCTGGCCGAGGTGGAGCGGACCATCGCCGACCTCGCGGTCGACCAGGTCGCCTGCCTCGGTGACGTCGTCGGCTACGGAGCCAGCCCCAACGAATGCTGCGACATCCTCCGCCGCATGGCCTCGGTGGCGCTGCTCGGAAACCACGACGCGGCGGTGGCCGGGCGCATGGACTACGCGTTCTACTATGACGCTGCGCGCCACGCGCTCGACTGGACCGCCCGCAACCTGCGCCCCGACAACCTGGCATGGCTGGGCTCGCTGCCCTACACGCACCGGATCGGCGAGGTGGGGTTCAGCCACGGATCTCCCATCCATCCCGAGGCCTACGACTACATCCTGGCCAGCGAGCAGGCGGGGGAGCTGCTCCCCTTCGTGGACCAGCTTCCTCAGGTGACCTTCATCGGCCACTCGCACCTGACCAAGGTCTTCGCGCTGAAGGTCGGGAGCGAGGTCGTGGAGGTGTCCGGGCGCAGGTTCAGGCTGCGGCCGGACTACAAGTACGTCGTCACGGTGGGTGCGGTGGGACAGCCGCGCGACTACGACAACCGGGCCTGCTTCGTCGTCCACGACACCGAGGAGCGGACCGTCGAGTACGTCCGCGTGCCCTACGACATCGAGACCTCGGCCCAGCGCATCTTCGCCGCCAAGGTTGCGGTCAACTTCGGGCGGCGCCTCTTCCTCGGGGTCTAATCGCTTCCGGGCCGGTCCAGGACCGAGAGGTGCCCGAGCAGGCGCGCACCGGTGACGAGCCCCTCGGCGTCGAGTGCCCAGGTGGCCAGGTCGCCGTCCACGGATAGGCGTGCTGGGGCGTGGATGGGCAGGCGGCCCACCGGCTCTCCCGAGGCGGCGTCGAGCAGGTCCACCTCCTCGGCGGCGACGACGAGCAGGCCACGGATCGGGACCGGCGCCAGGTTGCCCGGCGGCGCCGGACGCCCGTCGCAGGACCGGGACCATACGGTGCGGCCGAGCCGGTCGAGGGCGGCGCAGGAGCCGTCGGGCCCCTTCGCGAGCAGCCCGCCCGCCAGGGGAGCGAGCGCCACGGCGCTGCCCGTCGGGGAGGGCTCGATCCAGGCAGGCGACCCGTCCTCCTCCAGCGCGGCCACCACGACTTCCCCTCCGACCCGGCCGGCGATCCCGATTCGCCCTGCGAAGCGGAGCGGCGCTCCGGCGGGGACGAATTCGAGGGAAGCCTCGAAAGCGCGGATCCCGGTCGACGCCTCCACGGACGCCAGCGTGGCGCCGGTCGGCGTGCGAAAGCAGAGGAGGCAGGTGCGGCCGTCCCGGACGGGTGGGGCGGCCAGGGGACCCGCGCCTCGCATTCGCCAGGCCACCCGCCCCGAGGGATCGACGGCGTGGACCATTCCCGAGTCGGCGGCCAGGATGACGAGGGAGCCGAGGGGAAGCGGGGAGAGGCGCAGGGCGCCCGGGGACTCGATGGCCCAGGTAGTGGCCCCCGACCTCGAATCGATGGCGGTCATCGACGACCCGGAGGCGAGAACGACGCGACCTCCTGGGGCGCTGGAGAGCGAGGGTCGGCCGCCTGCCCCGTCGGGGGCTGCGCGCTCCCAGCGCACGGCACCGGTGGCAATCTCACGGGCCGACAGCCGGCCGTCACGAAGGGTGACGAGGGCGCCGTCGGCCAGCGCGGCGAGCGCCGCCCCGGAGCCGCTCCAGAGGGGCGTGCCGCTGGCCGTGTCGAAGGCGAGAATCGCCTCCCCGCCGCAGGCCACGACGACGGAGCCATCGCGGAACAGGCCCTCTGGCGCAGGAGCTCCGACCTCCGAGGAGGCGATGCGGCGGAAGGAGACCTTGCGGAGCCGTCCCGGCGCGAGGGGATGCACAGCGACGCGGGGCGAAGGCGCGAGGCGCATCCGTCGCCGCACCAGGGCCGGCCGATCGCCGGCGCGCGCCTCCCGGACCTGGGCGAGCGTGGCCCGAGCCGACGCCTCGAGGTCGGACAGAAGCGCGTTCTTGCCCTGGGTTGGCGCACGGGCCTTCACGACGGCGCTGAAGTCGTTCGCTCCGTCCAGGATGGCCTGGGCAAGCGCCAGGGGGTCGCAGGGGACGGGGCGCCCACCGTCGACCGACACCGATCCGCGCTCGACCGACACGGTGGCCGTGGCCAGCCGCCCGGGGCGGGCGATCTCGAAGGACACCGCGCCCCCGTGGGCACCGGCCAGACGCTCCGCTGCGGCGCAGAGGTCCCGGAAGATCAGGAACGGCGTCCCCTCGAGGGAGAGGATGTCGTCGCCGGAGGCGTAACGAAGCGAGACGCGCCCCCGGACGAGCAAGGATGCCAGGTCGGCCCCGGGACCCTTCCACGTCGAGAGGCGCCCGGCCTCGTCGTGAATCTCGAAACTGCAGGCCGGGTCGCGAGGGCGCCGGCGGGTGCGCCGGGATCGGGTCGTCGGGATGCCTGCCAGGGCCGGCTCGGCGAGCGACGTCCGGCGGGACGCGGCGCGGAGCAGCATGCGCAGTTCCGGGCTGCCGATGGCGGCAGGAGCCACCGAGACGACCCGCTCGCAAAAGGACCTCGCCGCCGCCCGGGCCGCCTCGGCGAGACGTGGAAGGTCCACCTCGACGTCGTGCGCCAGAACCCGCGCCGGACGGCCCAGGGTCACCACGGAGGCGAGCGCGCTGCCTCCCCGGCGGTGAAGGACAAGTTCGACGGCCCCGTCCTCGAACGGAACCGAGGCGTGCCTCTCGCCGGCGGCCAGCCGATCCACTGCGCCGAGGAGGGCCAGGACCCCCTCCAGGAGTGGCCCCTCGGTCCTCCCTGATCCGATGTCCACCCCGTCGACCTCCACGGCCAGCACGTCCACGATGGACCGGACGGCGGCGCGACGGGATTCGCCCTGCTCGGCGCGCAAGGCCTCCCGGATCGCCGGGTCCGACGCCCATCCCTTCCCGATCCGCACGCGCAGCACCGATCGAAACCCTCCAGACTGTGGAAATGTCCGCCGATCCGAAAGGAATCCACGTTGACAGGGGGCCAACCCCGACACAAGATGAGCGATTGCCCGCGGCGCTCTTCGCCGCGAAAATCCTAAGGAATCCTGAGACTTTCATGACCTTCACCGAAGCAGCCGTCGAGGTGCTGAAGCGGGAAGGCAAGCCACTCCACTTCCGGAAGATCGCCGAGATCGCGATCCGCGAGAACCTTCTCGACCACGTCGGGAAGATTCCCGAGGAGACGATGGCCGACCAGCTGTCCGCGCACTGCAAGTTGCCGCGGCCTGACCGGGCCATCGTCGTGGTCCAGTACGCGACCTTCGCACTGGAGGAGTGGGGCCTGCCCGAGGACGCTGTCGGTCTGGAGAACCTGGTCGAGCCGCCGCCGGCCGACGAGCCTCCCTATCGATCCAAGGAGCGTCACCCCATCCCCACCCGGGAACTCGCCCGCAGTGCAGGGCGCGAGGCCGGCCGCGACGTCGGTCGGGGTCGCCGCCGGGAGGAGGGGGACGAGAAGCGCCGCCGCTTCCCGCCGCCCGCCGAGGTGGCCTACGAGATCCTCTCGGGCGCAGAGCGCCCCCTGTCGCTCCGGGAACTCGCCGCGCTGGGCGTGGAGCGGATGCTCATGCCCGACGCCTTCGTCCGGGACGCCGGCTCGCTCGCCGCGGCTTTGCAGGAGGATAACCGGCGTCGGGAGTCGGCGGGGCGCAAGGCGCTGTTCGCCGTCGACGGGGACGTCGTCTCGCTCGGCGCGGTGCCAGAGCCGGGCGAACGCCCCGCCCTCGTGGCCGCGGCCCGGGGTCCGGCCAGTCCGGCCGAGATGCGGCGCACGGCCCTGGCGGCGCTCCGGCGCCGGCTGCGCGAGTGCGACGGTCCCACCATCGAATACCTGGTGGCCCGCCTGCTCGAGAAGACGGGGCTTCACGAGGTCAAGGTGGCGAAGCGCGGACGGGAGAGCGTTGTCTTCACCGGACGCCGCCGCATGGGGCTCGCCGACGTGCGCCACGCCATCCGCGTGCTGCGCAACGGCGCCGACGTGGGGCGCCGGGACGTGACCGAGGTGCGTCGAGACCTGGGGCACTATGGCGCGCAGATCGGCGTGCTCGTCACCTCCGGCGAAGCCCAGCGCGAGGCCCGCGCGGAGGCAACGGTGGCCGGGCAGATGCCCGTCCTGCTCCTCGCCGGGGAGGCGTTCGCCGAGGCCTTTGCCGACGCCGGGTTCGCCTGCCGTATCGTCTCCATTCCCGAGGCCGACGAGGCCTTCCTGCAGGAGGCCGCCGACGCCGCCCAGAGGGAAGAAGTCGCCCGCAAGGCCCGACGGGAGGAGCGTGACCGCCGGGAAGGTCGGGAGGGTCGGGAAGACCGCGATCGAGACCGGCCACGCCGGGACGCCCCCCGGCCGAAACCGGAGGGTGGCCTGCCCGATGTCGGAGGGGACGTTTCCGGAGAGCCCGGAGAGCGCGCGGTCGAGGACGCGGGGCCAGAGCAGGCCCAGCTCCCGGCCGGCGCAACCGTTGCGCAGGCCGTGGCAGCATTGCCTCGCCCGGAGGCGCCCGAGGACGAGGACGAGGAAGGGGACGACGACGGCGAGGGAGACGAGGGGCCTGAGGCACCGGGATCCGAGAGCTCGGGCGAGGCGGGCAAGGATGCCGGGCCGGCGGCCGATGGACGTCGTCGTCGTCGTCGCCGACGCCGCCGGGGAGGGCGTGGTCGCGGCGAGCAGAAGAGTGGCGCACCGGACACGGTCGGCGCCGTGGCGCCGAGCCCTCCTGCCGACTCCGGGGAAGGCGGCCCGCCGCCAGCCTCCGGGGGCAGCGAGGGCGCTGCCTAGTGGGTAATTCGTGTCCTCGCCCTCGCTCCGCCGATCTGGCGCATGGCTGCTGGTCGCCGTGGCGGCGGCGGAGGGGTTGGCGGGGTGCAGCCGCAAGCCGGAGCCCTGCGTCATCACCGGAGTGACGGTGGTCCAGGGCGACGGGTCCTCCCGGCTCGAGGCCCTCGGACTCGATCGGGACGAGCTGAGATTCATGGCGCTCCGGGCTTTCGGACGCACGGCTGGGTTCCAGGTCCCTGCGGGCGAGCCGCCCCGCGGCGCCCGGCGATGCCGCGGCGGGGTCTCCATCCTCGACGCGCGGCTCTCGGCAAAGGGGACCACGCTGGCCGAGGTCCTGCTGCGGCTGGAGGTCACGCCGGGGGAGGACGCGGATGCCATCTCGGATACGGTGCGCTCCGCGGAAGCCGTGGAGCCCGGTGAGGCGGTCCTGGCCGCGTTCCGCCGAGCCATCGAGGGTGGAGCGGCTCGCGCCGCGAGCGGGCTCGCCCTTGCGCTCACCGAGGCGCAGAAGCCGGACGTGCTGGTGATCCAGGACCTGGAGTCGGGAAACCCGCGCCTCCGCGACCTGGCGGTGAGGGTGCTCGCCGATCGGAAGAATCCGGTTGCGGTCCCGGCGCTGCTGGCCCGTCTCCAGGATCCCGATCCGGACGTCGCCGATCGCGCGGTGGGAGCTCTTGCCCAGATCGGCGACCCCCGAGCCGTCGGGCCGATCATCGAGCTCTCCAGGCGGCGGGAGGGTCCGTTCGTGGCGCAGATGGTCCGGATCGTGGGGGACATCGGCGGTGCCGAGGCCGAGGCGTATCTCGAGACGATGCTGGCGGGCCATCCGGATCCGGCGGTGGCCAGCGCGGCCCGCGAGGCGCTGCGCGACGCCCGGCGCCGGAACCCCGATGGCAGGGGAAAGGGCGCTGAGCGGTGAGAACGGCCATCGTCCGTCCCTTTGAGGGTAAGATGCGCGCCGTGTCCAGGCTTGCCGCGTTCCTTCTCGCCGCCGCGCTGGCGGCGTGCGCCCACGCTCCGGCTCCGGCTGCACCGCCGTCCCGCCCCTCGGCCCCGCCCGGGGACCCGACGGCCTACTTTCCTCTGGCAGTCGGCAACGAATGGACCTGGATGGACCGCTCGCCGCAGTCGGGGGCGGGGGCGCCCAAGCGGCGCACCATCCGGATCGTGTCCCGCGACGCCGACGGGTTCTACGTCGACAGCGAGAAGGGCGCCCTCCGGTCGGCGCACGGGTGCATCCAGGACCGCAGCCGCCGGATCCTCTGCGCTCCCTTCGAAATCGAGCGGGCCTGGACCTCGATCGTCAGCGAGACCTCCACCGAGCGGTACCAGATCGCCGCCACCGGCCTGACCACCGCCGTCCCGGCCGGCACCTTCGACGGCTGCGTGCTGGTGCGCGCGCGCAACCGCGCCGGGGCCGACGCCGAGATCCTGCTCGAGACGACCTACGCGCCGGGCGTGGGGCCCGTTCGCATCGAGACCTTCGCGCTGGTCGGCGGCCGCAAGATGCCCCAGGTGAGCGCGGAGCTCGCGTCCTATCGCATCGAGAGGCCGGGGAAATGAGAGAGGTCGGCATTGGCATCGCAGGGTTCGGGACCGTGGGCGGGGGGGTCCTCTCCATCCTGAAGAGCCACGCCCGCGAGATCGAGGCACGCCTGGGTGCACGCATCGTGGTGCGACGGGTGGCGGTGCGAGACCCGGAGAAGGAGCGCATGGTCGACCTCGACCGCTCGATCCTCACCGTCCGCTACCAGGACCTGGTCGAGGACCCGTCGATCCAGGTCGTGGTGGAACTGGTGGGCGGGACCACCGAGGCCCTGGAGCTGGTCCTGGCGGCGTTGCGCGCCGGCAAGCACGTCGTGACGGCCAACAAGGCGCTCCTCGCCTTCCACGGCGAGGAGATCTTTCGCCTCGCCCAGGAGAAGGGCGTGGACGTGTCCTACGAGGGCGCGGTGGCGGGCGGGGTCCCGGTGATCCGGACCTTGCGGGAGGCGCTGGCGTCCGACCGCATCCAGGCCGTGTTCGGGATCGTGAACGGCACGACCAACTACATCCTCACGTCGATGGCGGAGAGGGGCGAGCCGCTCGCCAAGGCGCTCGCCGAGGCGCAGCGTCTGGGCTACGCCGAGGCCGACCCCACCCTCGACGTGTCCGGCGGCGACGCCGCGCAGAAGCTCTGCCTGCTCGCCCAGCTGGCCTTCGGCGCGCGGCTGGCCCCCCAGGACGTCCTCACCGAGGGGATCCTGGGACTGCTCCCGGAAGATTTCGCCTGGGCCAAGGAGTTCGGGTACGCCCTGAAGCTCCTGGCGGTGGCTCGACGCACCGATCAGAGCGGCGGAGCATCGGGCGGATTCATCGAGGCCCGCGTTCACCCGGCGTTCATCCCGAAGGACTCCATGCTGGCCGGGGTTCGCGGCGCCATGAACGCCGTGCTCCTCCACTCGGAGGCGCTCGGCCCGACCCTGCTCTTCGGACAGGGCGCCGGCGCCATGCCGACCGGGAGCGCGGTGGTGGCGGACATCATCGACCTCTCCCGGAACCTGCTCTCCGGCAGCCCCGGGAGAGTGCCTCTCCCTCCGGCGGGATCGCTCGTCCAGCTCCGGCCCCACGCCGAGATCCGGACCGGGTACTACCTCCGTTTCGCCGTGAAGGACGCGCCGGGCGTCCTGGCGCGCATCGCCGCCACGCTTGCGGCGAAGGGCATCTCGATCGCGGCGGTCCAGCAGCGGGAACACGAGGAGGCCGGCGCGCCGGTCCCGCTGGTCATCGTCACCCACCAGGCCCGCGAGGCGGACCTGCGCGCCGCCATCCGGGAGATCGACGAATACGACACCACCGCCGCGGCCACCCGCCTCATCCGGATCGAGCAGGTCTGATCGAGATGGAGCGCTGCGAGATCCGGGTGATCTACGGCGACACCGACCAGATGGGGGTCGTGTACTACGCCAACTACCTGCGCTGGTTCGAGGCCGGGCGAACCGAGTTCCTGCGCGCCAAGGGTCTCTCCTACTCGGATTTCGAGGCCCGGGAGAAGCTCATCCTGCCGGTGGTCGAGGCCGGGGTGACCTACCGCCAGCCGGCCCGGTACGACGATCTGGTCGCCGTGGAGACCCGTCTCGCCGAGGCGCGTCGCGCATCCGCCCGCTTCGAGTACGACGTGAAGCGCGGGGAGGACCTCCTCGCCACCGGGTTCACGGTCCACGCGTGCGTGAGCGCGGCGGGGCGCATCGAACGACTGCCGAAGGATTTCGTCGAACGGATGAAGGCCGGCGAGGGGATCGGCTAGGCCTTCAAGGAGGGTCGATGGATCGCAACCTGGCGCTCGAAGGGGTTCGCATCACCGAGGCAGCGGCGCTCGCCTCGGCCCGGCTCATGGGACGGGGCGATCGCATCGCCGCGGACCGGGCCGCCACGGAGGCGATGCGGGGGGCGATCAGCGACCTCGACTTCGCCGGCGAGGTGGTCATCGGGGAGGGGGAACGGGACGAGGCCCCCGTGCTGTTCGTCGGGGAGCGCGTGGGGCGGGCCGGCCCGGGTGCGATGGAGATCGAGATCGCCGTCGACCCGCTGGAGGGCACGAACCTCTGCGCCACCGGCGCGGCCAACGCCATCAGCGTCATCGCCATGGGGCCAAAGGGGTCTTTCCTGAAGTCGCCCGACACCTACATGGAGAAGATCGCAGTGGGTCCCGGGGCCCGCGGTGCCATCGACATCACCCGACCGACCCGGGCCAACCTTCGGGCGGTGGCCGACGCGCTGGGCAAGTACGTCGAGGATCTGACCGTGGTGATCCTGGATCGGCCGCGCCACGAGCGGCTCATCCAGGAAGTTCGCGAGACCGGCGCCCGGATCAAGCTGATCGGGGACGGGGACATCTCGGCGGCCATCAACGCCTGCCTTCCCGACACCGGCATCGACATGCTCATGGGCATCGGCGGGGCGCCGGAGGGGATCATCAGCGCGGCCGCCCTGCGCTGCGTGGGAGGCGACATGCAGGGCCGACTCCTCTACCGCAGCGACGAAGAGCGGGAGCGGGCCAGGGCCATGGGAATCACCGACGGGGACAAGGTCTTCGGCATCGGGGACATGGCGCGCGGTGACGTGATGTTCGCGGCCACCGGGGTGACGAACGGCGACTTCCTGAAGGGGGTCCGCTTCACCGGCGACGGGGCCCGCACCCAGTCGGTGGTGATGCGCAGCCGGACCGGAACGGTGCGCTACATCGAGACCGAGCACCACTTCCAGCACAAGCCCAACTACGGCTGGTAGCCGCGTCAGCGCGGCGGATCGGAGACGCGATGTCGTCGAAGGTGTCGAAGGAGATGGTGGTGGACGTCCCGCTGGAACGCTTCTGGGAGGTGGTTGCCGACTACGAGGCCTACTCGGGCTTCGTGCCCTCGGTGAAGCGAACCCGGGTGGTTCACGTGGAGAAGGGCGTGAAGGACGTCGAGTACGAGGTCGACCTCGGGGTGAAGACCATCAGGTACACGCTCCGGCACCTGGAGCACGCGCCGTCGAGGATGACCTGGTCGCTCGTGAAGGGCGACATGATGAAGGTGTCGAACGGCGCCTGGGAGCTCTCGAACCACGCTGGCAAGACGCTGGCCCGCTACACGGTGGAGGTCCAGGTGCAGAAGCCGCCACTCGTGCCCCAGGCCATCGTCGACCGGGTGAGCGACGAGCTCACCAAGGTCCAGCTCCCGAGGACGCTGGAAGCATTCAAGGCCCGGGCCGAGAAGGGCTGATCGGAGGCCTGCGGCCGGGCGATCCGGAGTTGGCCCTCTTTCTTGACCCTCCGCTTTCACGCGTGCTACCGAGGTCGGAGCAGGAGGACCGGTGGGGCCATGCTGGACGCGTTCGTGATCGAGGAGATCCAGCGACGCGAGCGGGAGCGCGACGATCGCCCCGGCATCCAGATACCCTTGCCCGCGCCCGAGGTCCCGGCCAACGAGGAGAGGCCGCCCGATTCCCCCCCGGCCGGCGGGGTCATCATCATCGACTACGGGTAGAATGGCCCCTCCCACCTTTCCCCCCGGAGCTCCGCCATGACCGAGATCATCAACGTAGCCGCCCGCGAGATCCTCGACTCCCGCGGCAACCCCACCGTCGAGGTCGAGGTCGCCGTGGCGAGCGGCCACCTGGGCCGGGCCGCGGTTCCGTCCGGCGCTTCCACCGGCGAGCGCGAGGCCCTCGAGCTTCGGGACGGCGACAAGAAGCGCTACCTGGGCAAGGGCGTGCGCAAGGCCGTCCAGAACGTGATGAGCGTCATCGGGCCCGCCGTCGTCGGCATGGACGCCTCCGACCAGGCCTCCCTGGACGCGCGAATGATCTCGCTCGACGGAACCAGGACGAAGGCCAAGCTGGGGGCCAACGCGGTGCTCGGCGTGTCACTGGCCGCCGCCCGCGCCGCCTCCCTCTCCCACGAGTTGCCGCTCTACCGCTACGTGGGCGGGGTGAACGCCCGGACGCTTCCGGTTCCGCTCATGAACATCCTGAACGGCGGAGCCCACGCCGATTCGAACGTCGACATCCAGGAGTTCATGGTGGTCCCGCTCGGCGCGCCCAGCTTCGCCGAGGCGCTGCGCTACGGGGCCGAGGTCTTCCACGCGCTGAAGAAGGTGCTGAAGGGGAAGGGCGCCTCGACCGGCGTCGGCGACGAAGGAGGCTACGCTCCGAGTCTTGCCTCCAACGAGGAGGCCCTGGCCGTGATCATGCAGGCCATCGCCGCCACCGGCCTCAAGCCGGGCAAGCAGGTGGGGCTGGCGCTCGACTGCGCCTTCTCCGAGGCCTACGACGCCAGGACCGGAAAGTACGTCTTGAAGGGGGAGGGAAAGACCTACGACCCGAAGGGACTCGTCGACTGGTATGCGAACCTGGTCGCCAGCTACCCCATCGTCTCCATCGAGGACGGCTGCGGCGAGAACGACTGGAAGGGCTGGAAGCTTCTCACCGACCGGCTCGGGGACCAGATCCAGATCGTGGGCGACGACGTGTTCGTCACCAACACCGAGATCCTGGCTCGCGGGATCGCCGAGGGCGTGGCCAACTCGATCCTGGTCAAGGTGAACCAGATCGGCACGCTCACCGAGACACTCGAGGCGGTGCGCATGGCCCACCGGGCCGGCTACACCAGCGTGATGAGCCACCGTTCCGGCGAGACCGAGGACACCACCATCGCCGACCTGGCCGTGGCCTGCGACTGCGGCCAGATCAAGACCGGTTCTGCCTCGCGCTCCGACCGGGTCGCCAAGTACAACCAGCTGCTCCGCATCGAGGAGGAGCTGGGCACGACCGCCCGGTACGCCGGCCGGGATGCCTTCCGCGCGCTGCGGAAATAGGCTCACGGAACCGCGCCGGGGAGCGCCAGATTCGTTTACCTGCGGGCTCGGATCGCGCGCTCGCCGAGGTTTGACTTCGGTCAGGACGGGGACTACCTTCGCGTTCCCACGAACGTGGAGGTCGCCGAAAGATGCGGTCCGATTGGGTCAAGAAGCGCCGCGGCCAGCCGAACGTGACGCAGATGCACTACGCCCGCAACGGCGTCGTCACCGAGGAGATGGCGCACGTGGCGGGCCGGGAGCGGCTCGAACCGGAGTTCGTCCGCAGCGAGATCGCGCGCGGCCGGATGATCATCCCGGCCAACGTGGCCCACCCCGAGCTCGACCCCATCGCCATCGGCATCGGCGCGACCTGCAAGATCAACGCGAACATCGGCAACAGCGCCGTGGTCAGCGACATCCAGGGCGAGCTCGAGAAGCTCCGCATCTGCCTCAAGTACGGGGCCGACACGGTCATGGACCTCTCCACCGGCGGTGACATCCCGCAGATCCGCGAGGCGATCATCCGCCACAGCCCGCTGCCGGTGGGCACGGTTCCCATCTACGAGGCCATGGCCCACGTGAGCGAGGTGGCCGAGCTGACGCCTGGCCTCCTGCTCGAGGTGATCGAGTCCCAGGCCCGCCAGGGGGTGGACTACATGACCATCCACGCCGGGCTCCTGCGCGACTTCATCCCGCTCGCGGCGAGGCGCGTCACCGGGATCGTGTCGCGCGGCGGGGCGCTCATGGCCCAGTGGATGCTGTCGAACAAGGCCGAGAACCCGCTCTTCACCCATTTCGACGCCATCTGCGAGATCTTCAAGCGCTACGACGTGGCCTTCTCGCTGGGCGACGGCCTTCGCCCCGGCTGTCTCGCCGACGCGTCCGACGAGGCCCAGTTCGCCGAGCTCCGGATCCTGGGCGACCTCACCCGGCGGGCCTGGAAGCACGACGTCCAGGTGATGGTGGAGGGGCCCGGGCACGTTCCGCTCGATCAGATCCCCATGAACATGGAGAAGGAGCGGGAACTCTGCGACGAGGCCCCGTTCTACGTGCTCGGCCCGCTCGTCACCGACATCGCCCCGGGCTACGACCACATCACGAGCGCCATCGGCGCCACGGTGGCGGCGCAGCACGGCGCGGCCATGCTCTGCTACGTGACGCCCCGGGAGCACCTGGGTCTCCCCAACGCCGACGACGTCCGTCAAGGGATCGTGGCCTACAAGATCGCCGCCCACGCCGCCGACGTGGCCCGCCATCGGCCGGGGGCCCGGGATCGCGACGACGCCCTGTCACGCGCTCGCTACGCCTTCGACTGGAAGCAGCAGTTCGCGCTCTCGCTCGACCCGGAGACAGCCCGGTCGATGCACGACGAGACGCTTCCCCACGAGGCCTTCAAGACCGCCGAGTTCTGCTCCATGTGCGGGCCCAAGTTCTGCTCGATGAAGATCCACACCCACCTGAGCGAGCTTGCCTGCGATGGCGACCCGTCGAGCATGGATGAGCAGGGCAGGCCCGTCGCGAAGGCGCCGGCCGTCGCTCGTTGAAATGCTTCAGCCCCGCGGGGCGCCGGACTCGACCGGCATGCCTGCCTTCAGCCAGCCCTGGATCCCGTCCGGCATGATCCACACGTTGGTGTAGCCTAGCTTGGCCGCCTCACGGGCGGCCGAATGACTGGCCGTTCACCTGGGGTTCGAGCAGTAGAAGACGAGCCGCGTCCCCTTTTCCTCGGGCAGCGTCTTCGTCCAGGCCTTTCCCGAGACGAAGCGCGCCCCGGGCAGGTGGTTCTTCCGGTAGTCCTTGTCGTCGTTCACGTCGTAGACGATCGCGTCCTTCGCCGAGATCCACTTCTCCACCTGGTCCATGGTGGCGGGCTGGAACGGCTCCGAGGCCCATGCCGTGGCCGCCAGCGAGGCGAGCGCCAGAAGGAGATAGAGCTTCGCGAACATGGGCACCTCCGTCCCGGAAGGCCGGGCAGCAGTTTGCTAACCCCGGAGCAGGGTTCGCGCCACCTGGCGCTTCAGCCCCGGTTCCGGAGGAGGTCACAGGGGGCGAGTTTCCAGGCGCGCGATGGTCTCCAGCCCTGCCTGGCCGATGGCGAGGAAGGTCTCCACGACTGCGGGGTCGAACTGCGTTCCCGAGAAGCGGGCGATCTCGGCCATGGCCGTGGCGAATCCCATGCTGGTACGGTAGGGGCGGTTGCTCGTCATGGCGTCGAGCGCATCGGCGACGGCGAAGATGCGGGCCCCGACGTGGATCTTGTCGCCGCGGAGGGCGCGGGGGTAGCCCGAGCCGTCCCAGCGCTCCTGGTGGGAGAGAACGATCTCGGCGGGCACCTTGAGGAAGCCGATCGACTTCAGGATGTTGAAGCCGGTCTGGGGGTGGCGCCGCATCTCCGCCCATTCGGTCTCGTCGAGCGGGCCCGGCTTGAGGAGGATGGCGTCGGGCACGCCGATCTTGCCGATGTCGTGGAGCAGCGCGCCGCGGAAGATGTCGTTCCGCCGCTCCACCGGGATTCCCATGCGGTCGGCCAGGGCGAGCGTGTATCGCCCCACGCGCTGGGAGTGATCGCCGGTCTCGTGCTCCCGCGCGTCGAGGGCGGTCACCAGCGCGTAGAGGGTGCTGTGGTAGGCGGACTCCACCTCGACGAGCGCGTGGCGCAGGTCGGTGGCCTTCTCCCGCACCGTTCGCTGCAGGCTGGTGCGGTAGCGCTCGCGGGCCCTCTCGTCGCGCCTCCGGGAGAGGGCGCGCTCCAGGGAGCGGAGGAGATCCGTGGCCTTGGGTGGCTTCAGCAGATAATCGGTGGCGCCGCGGCGCAAGCACTCCACCGCCGCCTCGGTGTCCCCGAAGGCGGTGAGCATCACCACGGCCGTGTCCGGGCGCTCGCGGCGCAGCCGGTCGAGGAGCCAGAGGCCGTCCTTGCCCGGCATCTTCATGTCGCTGATGACGAGGTGCGGGTCGAGCTCCTTCACCGCCTCCAGCGCGTCCTCGGCCCCCTTGGAGGAGTGGCAATCGTAGCCCTCCTCCGAAAGCACCATCCCGATCGCGTCGCGAACGACCTCGTCGTCGTCCACGATGAGGATGCGTGGAGCCCTTCCGTCGGCCGGCTCGAGGGTGGAAGGTTCGCCCGCCATGGGGCCCCCTTCATACCCCAGCGGGAGGGAGGGAGCCACGCCAACCCGCCCTTCGGGTGTCCAGCGCAAGCACCCTTGAACCTGGGCCATCGCACGAATAGGAAACCGCGGCGATGAGCACCCCGACGCCGCGACTCCCCGTGCTGCCGATCGACGCCCGGAAGCCGAGCTGGCTGCGGGTGGGGATCCCGGGGGGGGAGCGGTACGGAAGGGTCCGGGACACGCTGCGGGGGCTGCAGCTCCACACGGTCTGTGCCGAGGCCCACTGTCCAAACGTCGCCGAGTGCTGGGGTGGGGGAACGGCGACGGTCATGCTGATGGGGGATACCTGCACCCGCGGTTGCCGGTTCTGCCAGGTGAAGACCGCGGCCCGTCCTCCCGCCCTCGACCCCGACGAGCCCCGCCACATGGCCGACGCGGTGCGGCAACTCCAGCTCGACTACGTGGTGGTCACGAGCGTGGACCGGGACGACCTGACCGACGGCGGCGCGGCCCACTTCGCCGAGGCCATCCGCCGGCTGAAGGAGATCCCCGGCCTCCTCGTCGAGGTGCTCACCCCCGACTTCCAGGGCGACCCCGAGGCGGTTCGCACGGTGGGCCGGGCCGGACCGGACGTGTTCGCGAACAACATCGAGACCGTGCGCCGCCTCACGCCCACCGTTCGCGACGGGCGCGCCGGCTACGACCAGACGCTCGAGGTGCTGGCCCGGATGCATCGGGAGTTCCCGGCCGTCGTCACCAAGTCCTCCGTCATGGTCGGGCTGGGCGAGTCGCCGTTCGAGGTGGAGCAGGTGATGCGGGACCTGCGCGGCGTGGGCGTGGCGGTGCTGACCCTGGGTCAATACCTCCGCCCGTCGGCCTGGCATCTCCCGGTGGTGGAGTTCGTGACGCCAGACGTCTTCGCAACCTACGAGCGGCTGGGGCGGGAACTCGGCTTCCGTTACGTGGCCAGCGGGCCGCTGGTCCGCTCCAGCTACCGGGCCGGCGAGCTGTTCATGAAGGGGATGCTGGAGGCGCGCGGCGGGCCGGTCCTGCCGTGACGGAGGGAGCGAGATGCGACGCGTTCAAGAGATCGGGGACCTGGACGCCGGCCGCTGGGAGCGTGAGTTTCCTCTCCGGACGGTCATCCGCGAGGACGGCTCCGCCGACCCGGCCGAGGTGACGCTCTCCGACGAGCGCGCCCTCGACCTGTACCGCTGGATGGTGCTCTCGCGGGAGCTCGACGAGCGCATGGTCCAGCTGCAACGCCAGGGGCGCATCGCCTTCTACATCGGAGCCATCGGCGAGGAGGCCACGGTCCTGGGCACCGTCTCGGCCATGGCCGAGCAGGACTGGCTCTTCCCGTCCTACCGGGAGCACAGCGCGGCCCTCCTCCGTGGAATGCCGCTCGTCACCTTCGTCTGCGATCTCCTCGGCAACGCCGGCGACCGGATGCTGGGCCACCAGATGCCCTGCCACGAGGCCTGGGTAACCGGACACTTCGTCTCCATCAGCGCACCCATCGCCACACAGGTGCCCCAGGCGGTCGGCGCCGCGTGGGCGGCCCGCATCCGAGGCGACGACATGGTCTCGTTGACCTGGTTCGGCGACGGAGCCACGAGCTCGAGCGACTTCCACACCGGCGCCAACTTCGCCGGCGTCCACAAGATCCCGGTGATCCTGGTCTGCCGGAACAACGGCTGGGCCATCAGCGTGCCCCGGGAACTGCAGACCGCCTCCGAGACCATCGCGCAGAAGGCCGTGGCCTACGGCATCCACGGCGAGCGGGTGGACGGCAACGACCTTCTGGCCGTGCATGCGGCGACCCGGCGCGCACGGGAGCGGGCATCGGCCGGGCGGGGGCCGACGCTCCTCGAATGCGTGACCTACCGGGTGGAGGGGCACTCCACCTCCGACGATCCCCGCGCCTACCGCGGAGCCGACGAGGTGGAGCCCTGGAGGGCCAAGGATCCCATCCCGAGACTGGGGCGCTACCTCCGGTGGAGGAAGGCGCTCGCCAAGGGGGACACCGACGTCTTCCGGGCCGAGGCCAGGGAGAAGGTTCGCCGCGCCGTCGAGGAGGCGGAGACCTTCGCGCCGAAGCCGGCCCTCGAGACGCTCTTCGAAGGGGTCTACGCCGAGCCGCTCTGGCAGCAGCGGGAGCAGCTCGAGGAGATTCGTGCCGCCATCGCCGCCGACCCGCGCGCGGCGAGCGCCCGCTAGCCGGGGACCCGACATGGCCACCATGAACATCATCCAGGCTGTCAACGACGCCCTCCGGCTGGAGATGCGCCGCGATCCTGGCGTCGTCGTCCTCGGCGAGGACGTGGGGAAGTTCGGGGGCGTCTTTCGCGCCAGCCAGGGTCTCCAGGAGGAGTTCGGCAAGGAACGGGTGATCGACACGCCTCTCGCCGAGAGCGCGGTCATCGGAACCGCGCTGGGCATGGCCCTCTACGGGCTCAAGCCGGTGCCGGAGATCCAGTTCGCCGACTTCATCTTCCCGGCCATGGACCAGATCCTGAACGAGGTGGCCAAGTTTCGCTACCGGTCGGGCGGTCAGTTCACCTGTCCCATGGTCATCCGGACGCCGTACGGCGGGGGAATCCGTGGGGGGCACTATCACTCCCAGTCACCGGAGGCCCATTTCATCCACACCGCCGGGCTCAAGGTGCTGGTCCCCTCCAACCCGGCGGACGCGAAAGGACTTCTCACCGCGGCAATCCGCGACCCGGACCCGGTCCTCTTCTTCGAGCCGAAGCGCGTCTACCGCGCGGCCAAGGGCGAGGTGCCGGAGGGCGAGCACGTCGTGCCCATCGGCAAGGCCAAGGTGACCCGGGAGGGCAGCCACGTCACGGTCATCGCCTGGGGCGCCATGTGGCACGAGGCCAACCAGGCCGCCACCGAGGCCGCCGCCCTGGGCATCGAGGTGGAACTGGTCGACCTCCGATCGCTACAACCGCTCGACGTCGACGCCATCGCCGAGTCGGTGCGCAAGACCGGCCGGGCGGTGGTGGTCCACGAGGCACCACGCACCTGTGGCTTCGGCGCGGAGATCTCGGCCCTCATCCAGGAGCGCTGCTTCCTCCACCTCGAGGCGCCGGTGACGCGGGTCACCGGATTCGACACCCCGTTCCCCTACACGCTGGAAGACGAGTACCTTCCGCGCGCACCGCGCATCCTGAAGGCCATCCGCGAGGTGGTGGCGTTCTGACCACCCGCACTGGGAGACACATGGCCTACCAGTTCCTGCTGCCCGACATCGGCGAGGGCGTCGTCGAGGCCGAGATCCTCCAGTGGTTCGTGAAGCCTGGCGACGCCGTGGCCGAGGACCAGCCGCTCGTCGAGGTGATGACCGACAAGGCGACGGTGACGATCCCGTCGCCCAAGCGGGGAATCGTGACCCGCCTCCTCTGGAAGGAGGGGGACATCGCCAGGGTCCACCACGCGCTGGTCGAGATGGAGATCGAGGGAGGGATGTCGGAGGTTGGGCCGGGGGCGCCGGTGGCGTCGGGCGCCCCGGTGGCGCCGCGGCCCGCGCCGGCCCAGGCGATGCCTCGGCCATCCTCGGGCGTGTCCGGGCGGGGGAAGGCGATCGCCGCGCCGGCGGTGAGGGCCCTGGCCCGGGAGCTGGGCGTGGATCTTCCAGGGGTCCGGGGCACCGGGCCGGGAGGGCGGGTCACCAAGGAGGACGTCCGGGCGCAGGCGGCCACGAACGGAGCCGTCGCCGACGGGACCGTCGAGGTGGTGCCGGTGCGAGGGCTGCGCCGGCGCATCGCCGAGAAGATGGCGATCTCGAAGCGAACCGCGGCCCACTTCACCTTCGTCGAGCAGGTGGACGCGACCGAGCTGGTGGCGCTCAAGGAGAAGATGGCCCGCGCCGCACCCGAGGGGGTGAAGATCACCTTCCTCCCCTTCGTGCTCAAGGCCGCCGTGGCCGCGCTCCAGAAGTTTCCGCAGCTCAACGCCTCCTTCGACGAGGCGCGAGGCGAGATCCACCGGAAGCGCTGGTACGACCTGGGCATCGCCGCCGCGACCGAGCAGGGACTGACGGTCCCGGTGGTCCGGCGGGTCGACCGCCGGTCCATCCTTGAACTGGCTCGCGAGATCGAGCGACTGGGCGCCGACAGCCGGGCGGGCCGGCTCCGACCGGAGGACGTGAGCAACTCCACCTTCACGGTGACCAGCCTGGGGGCGCACGGCGGGATGTTCGCGACACCCGTGATCAACTTCCCGGAGGTGGCCATCCTGGGCGTCCACCGGATCCGCCCCACGCCCGTGGTCCGGGATGGTCAGGTGGTGGTGCGCGACGTCCTGTACCTCTCGCTCACGAGCGACCACCGCGTGGTGGACGGCAGCGAGGCGGCCGAGTTCACCTACGAGGTGATCCGCCACCTCGAGGACCCGTCGCTGCTCCACCTCGACGCGATCTAGCGGGTGACCAGACCGTCGCGCCTCGCTATACCAAGGGCAACCAGGAGAACATGATGGCGACCAAGACTTTCGACGCGGTGGTGATCGGTGCCGGGCCTGGCGGGTACGTGGCGGCCATCCGGCTGGCGCAGCTCGGCAAGAAGACGGCGCTGGTCGACAAGGAGTCGCTGGGCGGCGTCTGCTTGAACTGGGGGTGCATCCCCTCCAAGGCCTTCATCGCCGCCGGAAACCTGGTGGACGACATCCGCGCCGCGGCCGGCCGCGGAATCCTCGCCGGCGAGCCCACGGTGGACGTGGCGAAGCTGCGCGCCTTCAAGGAAGGCGTGGTGAAGAAGCTCGTGGGAGGCGTCGGCCAGCTCGAGAAGGGCAACGGCGTGGAGGTGCTGAAGGGCACTGCGGTCTTCGCGGGCCCGAACGCGATCGAGGTCGAGGCCGGGGGCGAGAAGACCCGCGTCGAGGCGCCTGCGTTCATCCTCGCCACCGGGGCGCGCCCCATCGCCATCCCGGGCTTCGAGTTCGGGAAGGACGTCTGGACGGCCCGGGAGGCCCTCGACCTCTCCGAGGTGCCGGGGCGCCTGGTCGTCATCGGCGGCGGGGTCATCGGCCTGGAGCTCGGGACGGTCTACGCCAAGCTCGGCTCGAAACTGACCGTCGTCGAGGCGTTGCCGTCCCTGCTCACCGGCGTCGATCCCGAGGCGGTCCGGATCGTCCAGAAGGGGCTGCGGCAGCGCGGCGTCGAGGTCCTGCTGAACGCGAAGGCGAAGGGGCAGCGCCGCGAGGGCGGATCCCTGAGAGTGACCCTGGAGATCGAAGGAAAGGAGCAGGTGGTCCTGGCCGACAAGATCCTGGTGGCCGTGGGGTTCCGGCCCAACACCGAGGGGCTCGGGCTCGACCAGGCAGGGGTGAAGCTCGACCCGCGCGGATTCATCCAGGTCGACGATCGGCTCCAGACCAGCGTTCCGTCGATCTACGCCATCGGCGACGTGGCCGGCCCCCCGTTCCTGGCCCACAAGGCGTCGAAGGAGGGGGAGATCGCCGCCGAGGTCATCGCCGGCAAGAAGTCGCTGCGCGACTGGGTGGCCATCCCGGGCGCCATCTTCACGGATCCCGAGGTGGCGACGGTCGGACTCTCCGAGGAGGAGGCCCGCAAGCAGGGGCTCGATCCCCTGGTGGGCAAGTTCGCCTTCGCGGCCCTGGGGCGCGCCATCGCCATCGACCACACCGAGGGGTTCGTGAAGGTGGTGGCCGACCGGACGTCGAAGCTCCTGCTCGGCGTCACCATCGTCGGCCCCGAGGCTTCCGACCTCATCGCCGAGGCCACGCTGGCGCTGGAGATGGGGGCCTACCTCGAGGACATCGCGCTCACCATCCATGCGCACCCCACGCTTCCGGAGGCCCTCATGGAGGCCTGCAAGGCGGCCCTGGGGGAGGCCATCCACGCCATCAACCGTCCGGAGGGGCAGCGCCGGGCCAGGGCGGGAGCGGCGGCCGAGGGCTGATCGTCCCATGCGCACGCTGCGGGTCCAGAGACTCGGGCGGGTCGAGTACGCCGACGGCCTCGAGTTGATGCGGCTCGCCGCCGAGCGGGTTCGGGCGCGCGACCCCGACGCGGACTGGCTGTTCCTCCTCGAGCACCCGCCGGTCCTGACGCTCGGCCGGGGCGCCGACGGCGGCAACGTCGTGGCCACGCCGGAGTGGCTCGAGAGCCGCGGCTTCGAGGTCCACGAGACCGACCGGGGAGGGGATGTCACCTACCACGGGCCCGGGCAGATCGTGGCCTATCCGATCGTCGACCTCTCCGGGAAGCCGGACGTCCGGAAGTTCGTCTCCGCGCTCGAGGAGGCGATGATCCGGACCTGCGCCGACTGGGGCGTCGAGGCCGGGCGTCACCCCCAGCACCGGGGCGCGTGGGTCGGGACGCGGAAGGTGGGCGCCGTCGGGGTGCACCTCTCTCGCTGGATCTCCACCCACGGGATCGCCTTCAACGCCGACGCTGACCTCTCCCATTTCGGGGCCATCGTCCCCTGCGGCATCGGCGATCCCACACTGGGCGTCACGACCCTGGCCGCGGAGCTCCGGCTCGCCGGCCGTGCGGCCCCGCCGGTGGCGGACGTCGAGGCGCGGCTTGCCGAACATCTGGTCGCGACGCTCGAACGCTCGCGCCAGGACCAGGGCTTCGATCTCCTCACCGTCTCGGTCACGGCCGCGCGCCCGGACGGCAAGTTGCTGCTCCTGCGCCGTTCTCCGGAGCGGGGAGGCTTCTGGCAGCAGGTCACCGGGCGGATCGAGCCGGGCGAGACCCCCGCCGCGGCCGCGCGCCGCGAGCTGGGGGAGGAGATCGGCGCCGACCTGCCGGTTCGCCCGCTCGGCTACGTCCACGGTTTCGCGCTCTCGCCGATGCAGGCCGCGCGAGTCGGGGGCGGGTTGCGCACCGGGCAGGAGACCGCCTTTGTAGCGAGGCTGCCCGCGGACTTCGAGCCACGCCTCTCCGACGAGCACTGCGAGTGGGGTTGGTTCTCGCCGGAGGAGGCGACCGAGCGGCTTCCCTGGGCCGGTCTGCGCCGCGCGGTCCGGCTCGCCGGGGAGGGGAGCGAGGGGGGAGCGCGGCCCCCGTCGAGCTTGCCCCTGGCCTCGCTTCGTGATGTTTTCGGCCTCCCTCGAGGACCAAGGCCGGGAAATGGAATGATCACCGTCGAGAAGATTGGCGGCACGTCGATGTCGAAGTTCGACGACGTGCTGAGGAACATCATGCTGCGCGACCCGAAGCAGGTGAACGGCCGCGTCTACGTCGTCTCCGCCTATGCGGGGGTGACGAACGAGCTGCTCGAGCACAAGAAGTCCGGGGTTCCCGGCATCTACGCCACGTTCGCCTCCGGCGACGACTACCACAAGGCCCTCGAGGCGCTGCTCGGCAAGTTGAAGCAGATCAACGCCGGCTTCGCGTCCCTGGGGCTCGACGTGGCCGTCGCCGACGACTTCCTCGACCGGCGCATGAAGGAACTGCGCGCCTACCTGGACTCGATGCGCCACGTGCTGGCCAGCGGCTACCTGCGCCGGGACAACGTGCTGCTCGCGGCCCGCGAGATGCTGGCGGCCATCGGCGAGGCCCACAGCGCCTTCAACAGCGTGGCCATCCTCCAGGCCCAGGGGGTCAAGGCGAAACTCCTCGACCTCTCCGGGTTCGACGACGACGACCCGCTCTCCATCGACGAGCGCATCCACAAGTCGTTCCAGGGCGTGGACGTGGCCGGGCAGGTGGTGGTGGTGACCGGGTACACGAAGGGCATCGAGGGGATCATGCGGGAGTTCGACCGCGGCTACTCCGAGGTGACCTTCAGCAAGGTGGCGGTCGAGCTGCGCCCCGTCGAGGCCGTCATCCACAAGGAGTTCCATCTCTCGTCGGCCGACCCGGAGATCGTTGGGGCGAAGAACACCGTCGTGGTGGGGATGACCAACTACGATGTGGCCGATCAGCTCGCCGACGTGGGCATGGAGGCCATCCACCCCAAGGCGGCCAAGCCCATGGAGCTGGCCGGCATCCCCATCCGGCTCAAGAACACCTTCGAGCCGGACCACCCGGGAACGCTCATCACCAAGGCGTACGTGGGCAGCAAGGCCCGCATCGAGGTCATCGCCGGTTCACCCAAGGTGACGGCCATCGAGATCCACGACCCGTCGATGGTGGGCACGGTCGGCTTCGACGCCAAGGTCATGGAGGTCTTCGCCCGCCACGGGGTGAGCTACATCCTCAAGGCCACCAACGCGAACTCCATCACCCACGTGGTCTGGGACCGGTCGGTGACGGCGCCCTTCGTGGAGGAGCTCGAGAACGCCTACGAGACGGTGACGGTGGTGCCGTCGGCCATGGTCTGCGCCATCGGGACCAACATCGCCTTCCCGGGCGTGCTGGCTCGCGCCACCCAGGCGCTGGCCGAAAAGCGCATCAACGTGAACGCCGTGTCCCAGTCGCTGCGTCAGACCAACATCCAGTTCGTCATCGGGCGGGACGACTACAAGCGGGCCGTGGCGGCGCTCAACGAGGCGCTCTGCCTCAACCCGCCGGTCGCGGAGTAGCGCCTCGACCAGACACCGGCGCTGCTACAGATCCAGCACGCCGTCGTCGACCAGGCGGCACACCGCCTCGATGTCCCGGTTCAGCTGCCGGTCCTCGTCGAGATGGGGGACGGCGTCCCGGATGCGGCGGTGCGCCTCGGCGACCCGCGCGGCCGGGCGGATCGGCTGGCGAAGGTCCAGGGCCTGCGCCGCCACGAGCAGCTCGATGGCCAGGCAGGTCCGCACGTTCTCCACCACCGATCGGGCCTTCAGGGCCGCGGTCATGCCCATCGACACGTGGTCCTCGCGGCCGGCCGAGGAGGGGATGGAGTCGACGCTGGCCGGGTGCGCCAGGATCTTGTTCTCCGAGACCAGCGCGGCGCTGGTGACCTGGGCGATCATGTACCCGGAGTCGAGCCCGGGATTGCGCGCCAGGAAGGGCGGCAGCCCCGAGAGCATGGGGTTCACGAGCTGCTCGACGCGCCGCTCCGAGATGGTGGCGAGGTGGGATGCGGCGATGGCGAGCACGTCGAGCGCCAGGGCCACCGGCTGCCCGTGGAAGTTGCCCCCCGAGACGATTTCCCCGGCCTCGGCGAAGACCAGCGGGTTGTCGGTCGCCGCGTTGGCCTCCCGGGCCAGGATGCCGTGGGAGAAGGCCAGTCCGTCGCGGGCGGCGCCGTGCACCTGCGGCATGCACCGGAGCGAGTAGGGGTCCTGGACCTTGTGGCAGTCGGGACCCTGGTGGGACGCGTTGAGCGGAGAGTCGGCGAGCAGCTGGCGCAGGTGGGCAGCCGCGGCGATCTGACCGGGCTGGCCGCGCACCTGCTGGATCTCGGCCAGGAATGGCCGGTGGGAGCCCAGCAACCCCTCGAGGGTCATCGCGCCGGCCAGATCGGCGAGCTCCGCAAGGCGATCAGCCCGGACCTGTGCGAGCGCTCCCACGGCCACCATGGCCTGGGTGCCGTTCACGAGGGCCAGCCCCTCCTTCGCCTGGAGCACGACGGGGCGGAGCCCGACCTTGGCAAGGGCCTCGCGCCCGGGGAGGCGGTGACCTCCGACCCAGCCTTCCCCCTCTCCGATCACGAGCAGGGCGAGGTGGGCGAGCGGGGCCAGGTCGCCGGAGGCCCCGACCGAACCGCGCTCCGGAACCACCGGGATGCAGTCCCTATCGAGCAGCGCGAGAACCAGGTCGAGGGTCTCCTGGCGGATGCCGCTGTGCCCCTTGGCGAGCACGTTGGCCCGCAGCAGGACGAGCGCGCGGGCCTCGGCGGGTGAGAGGGGCGCGCCGACCCCCGCGGCGTGGGAGAGGATCAGGTTGCGCTGCAGCTTCTCCAGATCGCCGCGCGGGATGCGGACCTCGGCGAGGGTGCCAAAGCCGGTGTTGATGCCGTAGTGGGCTTCGCCGTCGTCGAGGCGAGCCTCCACGATGCGCCGGGCGGCCGAAACCCGCTCGCGCGCCCGAGGGGACAGTTCGACCCGGACGTTTCCGCGCGCCACGGCCTCGATCTGGTCCAGGCTCAGGTTCTCTCCGTCGACGATCACGCGGGCCATGGTCACCTCTCCGGGCCGAGAAAGCTCGCATGTTTCGGACGCGATTCCCACCCCCGCGGCGGGATGGCGCACGACTTGCTCGGTCCGCAGGCGTGCCCCGCCGCCTCGCCCTTGCGACCCTGCTCCTCGCCTGCTTGGCGCCGACGGCGTCGCGGCGTCTTCCGGCCGGCACTCCGCGGACTTGCGAGCCAGAAGGGCGCGGAGCGCCACCGGGACACTGGATCGGCTGTCGCGGGGATCCGGGGCGTCCGCGCCCGCTCGCGGGGCTGGAACTCGTCCTCCTGGGCCGCCCGCTGGACCTCAACCAGGCCACGGCCGAGGACCTGGCCGCCGTGCCCGGGATCGGACCGGGGCTCGCGGCAGACGTGGTGCGCGAGCGGGAGGCGCGCGGCCCCTTCCGGTCGGCCGACGCCCTCCGGCGCGTCCGAGGGATCGGTCCCGTGCGGCTGGAGCGGGCCCGCCCCTGGGTCCACGTCTCGTCGCCATAGCCTCGCCCCGCGCCCTTGCGCTAGTCTGCGCGGCGGGAAGGGGAAATCCTTGCGGATCCGCTGCGAGCGATGCGCCACGGTGTACGAGCTGGACGAGAAGCGGCTCCCCGCGGGAGGGGCACTCGTGAAGTGCACCCGCTGTCAGCACGTCTTCCCGGCCGCGCCACCGGTCTCCGACGTCCCGCCAGTTGCCCCGCCAGTTGCCCCCTCTGAAGACCGGACCGCCGTCTTTGGCTTCTCGAGCGGAGCTACCCCCGAGCAGACGGCGAGCTTCGCGTCGGCCCCGGCGCCCGCGCCCGCGGCGCCAGGCGGGTCGGGCCGAACGCAGCGCCCTCGGATCACTTCAGCCCCACCGGCTGCCGCGAGCCACCGGTCGATCTGGCCGTGGGTCGTCCTCGCCGCGGTGCTCGTCGCCGCAGCGCTCGTTGCCGTCTGGTTCAGCGCCCGGAAGCGCCCTGACGCGGCCGCCGCCGCCCGCCTGGTCGCGCTGGACGAACTGGTCGCCAGGGACGACCGGGCCAGCCTGGAACTTGCGGTGTCCCGGGCCGCGAGCGACCCGTCAGGCGAGGCGCGGGCGCTCCAGGCGCTGGCACTCCTCTGGCTCGCTTCCGATGCGCGCGACGACGCGGCGCCGCTCCTCGCCCGGGTCCAGGATCTCCAGGCCCAGTTCCTCCGGGAAAACCGCGTCCGAACCGCCGGCTGGGATCTGCGGCGCGACGAGATCGCCGCGCGGCTCGATCAGGCGCGCCAGGAGGCTGCGGCGTTCCAGGGACGCGAGCTGAGGCTTCTCGACGCGGCCGCGGTGGCGGCGGCGGCGGCTCCCCGGGCCGGCGCGACCGAGATGGCGCTCCTGCGAGCGCGTGCCCTTCGACAGGCGCTTCACGGGGACGCCGCCCTGAGCACGACGGTGCGGGACGCCTCCGTGCTCGACGCCAGCGACCCGTGGGTGGAGATGGCGCTGGGGGTCGCCGCCGGTGGACTCGAAGACCCGGACCTCCGCGGATTGCGCAGCGTCGCGATGCGGCAGCCCCGCCTGTTGCGAGCCCGAGTGCTGCTGGCCCGCGCGCTCCACGCGTCCGGTCGGGAGGGGGAGGCCCTTCGCCTCCTCGACGAGGTCCTCGCCGAGAACGGCGATCACGAGAGCGCCAAGGCCAGGAAGGCGGAGATCCTGGCGCCGCCGAGGGCTGGGGTTTCGCGGGTGGACCTGGCAGGGACCGCGCCGCCGGAGCGCGCCGCGGGCTACCTGCCGCGGCTCAAGCCGCGTTCGTGAGGGTGCGCACGGGCGCGGGTCAGAGGAGCGCGGCGACGCCGACGACGAGACTGCCGGCCGGCGCGGTGCTCTTTCCGACCTGGAGGCTGTCGTTCAGCCGCTTGCCTGTGGACGGGTCGTTGATGCGTGCCGGATAGCCAAGGTTCACGCGCATCCGCGTGACGCCGCGGGCCAGACGATGGAGGACCACGGCCGTTCCATCGGGGTCCACGCGGGCGACGAGGCCAACGTGCGCGGCCGATCCGCCCGGCTTGTCGGCAAGGAAGAGGACGTCGCCCGGAGCGCATCGAATGCCGGTCCGGAGCACGCCTCGACCCTTCGCCACCTCGAGCAGCGCACCCGCGCTGCGCGCGTCGGCGGGGAGGGGCTTGCCGGCGTGTTCGAAGGCGGCCCGGACGAGCGCCGTGCAGCCGGCGCCATAGTCCCGGCCGTCCAGGACGACGTCGCGGCGGCCGACCAGGGACTGAGCCGCGTCCACCGCCAGGCGGACGTCCGGCTTCATCTCGGGGGCGGGAGACTTCGCCTGCGAAGTGAGTGCCGGGCCGGCGCCGCGGTCGTCGCGGACACCGGCCCGGCCATCACCGGCGGGCGGGGGCAGGGGTCGGCGGCTGGTCGAACCTCCGGAGCTTGCGCAGGCGAGAGAACCGATCGCCAGGCCCGCCAGGAGGAACGAACGAGATGCCGCCATGTCGGCCATGCTATCCACCCGGTCGTCTCCGTCCATTTCCCGGGCTGGCTCGCGATATCGGGGTGTCGGACCGGGCTGCTATCTTTTCGAGTTCGATGACGCGCCGCTACCAGCTGCGACCTGCCGCCGGTGCGCTCCGCGCGTTCGACGCCGGCGGGCAGCTCAACGACGAGCAGCGGGCGGTGGTCGAGGCGCCGGAGGGGCCGCTTCTCGTCATCGCCGGCGCCGGCTCCGGGAAGACCCGCACCCTCACCTGGCGGGTCGCTCGCCTGCTGCACGACGGGCTCGCGCCGGAGAGCCTGCTCCTTCTCACCTTCACCAACAAGGCAGCGCGGGAGATGCTCCGGCGCGTCGACGAGGTGGCGCGCATCGACACCCGCCGGATCTGGGGCGGCACGTTCCACCACGTGGCTCATCGCGTGCTCCGCGAGCACGCGCCCCTGCTCGGTTACGAGAAGGGGTACTCCATCCTCGACCGGGAGGACGGGCGCGACGTGATGAGCGCCTCCATCGCCGACTGCGGCCTCGCCGTGGGCGCCCGGCGCTTCCCCAAGCCCGATGTCCTCATCGACCTCGTGTCGATGGCGGTGAATACCCAGACGCCGCTCGCCGACGTGGTGGTCGATCGGCGCCCCCAGTTCGCGCCGCTCGTGGAGGACGTCCTCCGGGTGGCGCGGCGCTACGCCGAGCGCAAGCACGGCTTGAACGCCATGGACTTCGACGACCTGCTCCTCAACTGGAAGGTGCTGCTCGTCGAGCACGAGCCGGTGAGGCGCCTGCTCGCCGAGCGCTTCCGCCATGTGCTGGTCGACGAGTACCAGGACACCAACCGCCTCCAGGGCGACGTCGTCGACCTCGTCGCCTCGCACCACCGAAATCTCTGCGTGGTCGGCGACGACGCCCAGAGCATCTACTCCTTTCGCGGGGCGCACTTCGCGAACATCCTGGAGTTCGAGAAGCGCTACCCGGATGCCCGGCGCTTTCACCTCACCGTGAACTACCGTTCCACCCCGGAGATCCTGGAGCTGGCCAACGCCTCCATCGAGAACAACTTCAAGCAGTTTCCGAAGGAGCTGCGGAGCGTGCGGCCGTCGGGCTCGTTGCCCGGGCTCGTGCCTTGCCGGAACGTGGAGCAGCAGGCCGGGTTCGTCGCGCAGCGGGTGCTCGAGCTGCGCGACGAGGGGATCCCCCTGCCGGAGATCGCGGTGCTCTACCGGGCCCATCACCACTCGATGGAGATCCAGTTCGAGCTGGCCAGGCGCGGCATCCCCTTCGTGGTGCGAAGTGGCGTGCGGTTCTTCGAGGCCGCCCACGTCAAGGACGTGATCGCCCACCTGCGCTTCGCCCGCAACCCTGGTGACGAGCTGGCGCTGAAGCGGGTCCTGAAGCTCTTCCCCGGCATCGGCAGCATGACGGCGGACGCGGTGTGGAACGCGCTGGCGGCGCGGCGGCGGGGTGGGGCCGGCTCGGCGGACGAGCTGCTGTCGCCGGACGTGGCATCGCACGCGCCCCCCAAGGCGCGCGAAGGGTACCGGCGCGCGGCCGAGCTTCTTCGGTCGCTGACGCAGTTGCCGACGCGCGACCTCCCGGGCGAGTGCATCGAGCGGGTCCTCGACGGCGGCTACGAGGAGTACCTCCGGACGGCCTTCCTGAACGCCGAATCCCGCGTGGAGGACATCCGGCAACTGGCCGAGTACGCCCGGGGCTACGAGGACGGCGAAGCCTTCCTCTCCGAGATCGCGCTCCTCACCGAGCTGACCGCCGAGACGGTGGCCGAGGGAGAGGAGCCGGACGAGAAGATGGTGCTCTCCAGCGTTCACCAGGCCAAGGGGCTCGAGTGGCGGGCGGTCTTCGTGGTGTGGCTCGCCGACGGTCGATTCCCGAGCGCCCAGGCGCTCCGCGACCCGGACGGAGAGGAGGAGGAGCGTCGCCTCTTCTACGTCGCCTGCACGCGCGCCAAGGACGAGCTGACCCTCTGCCACCCGATCGTGGCCGCCCCGAGGGACAGGGAGAGGGTGGTGATGAAGGCCTCCCGCTTCCTGGAGGAACTCCCCGGCGACCCGGCGCTGTACGAGCGCTGGCAACTGGAAGACGGCCCGGCTCTCCCCGCGCTCGGCCCCGGCGCCCTCGTCATGCCCGCCCTCTTCACGTCGGGAACGGAAGGACAGGGAGGGGGAGGGAAGGACGACGTCCCCTTCTAGCGCACATCCCCGGGGTCACGGGAAGGGGAAGGGCGTCCCGGACCATGCTACGGTTCGACGAGATGCCTCCTGCGCCCAACCGGGACAAGCCCATCGTCGGGATCGACCTGGGAACCACGAACACCTGCGTGGCCCACGTCCGCAACCGCATCCCGCGGATCGTCCCCACCGACAAGGGAAGCCTCATCCTGCCCAGCGTGGTCGCGCTCTCCGGCCGCGGCGACCTGCTCGTCGGCGGCGCCGCCAAGGACCAGCTTCTCACCAACCCGCGCAACACCATCTACGGCGCCAAGCGGCTCATCGGGCGCAAGTTCAACTCCCGCGTGGTCCAGGACCTTCGCTCGTACTACTCGTACGACATCGTCGAGGGGCCGCAGGGCGAGGCGGCGGTGTCGCTCGGCGGCAAGGTCTACGGCCTCCCCGAGATCTCCGGGATGGTGCTGGCCCACGTGAAGAAGATCGCCGAGGCCTTCCTGGGCAGGGGCATGCCCCAGGCCATCATCTCGGTGCCGGCCTACTACAACGACAACCAGCGCCACGCCGTGAAGGAGGCCGGGCAGCTGGCCGGCTTCGAGGTCAGGCGGATCGTCAACGAGCCGACCGCCGCGGCGCTGGCGTACGGCTTCAACCGGGGGCTCGACCAGAAAGTGTTGGTCTACGACCTGGGAGGCGGCACGTTCGACGTCTCGGTCTTGCAGTTGCAGCAGAACGTCTTCGAGGCTCTGGCCACCGGCGGTGACACCTTCCTCGGCGGCGTCGACTTCGACAACCGGATCATCGACTGGGCGCTCGACCAGTTCTGGCGGAAGCACAAGGTGGACCTGGCCCAGTCGCCCATCGCGCTGCAGCGCGTGAAGGGGGCGGCGGAGGCTGCCAAGATCGACCTCTCCCTCATCCCCAACACGGCGATCGACCTGCCCTTCGTGGAGGAGCGGCGCGGCAAGCCGCTCGACCTGCGCATGGCCATCTCGCGGCAGCAACTGGATGAGCTGACGAGCGACCTCGTCGACCGGACCTTCCAGCTCTGCGACGAGGTGCTGGAGCAGAAGGGCCTCACCCGTGGCGACATCGACGAGGTCATCCTGGTGGGCGGGCAGAGCCGCATGCCGCTCGTGCAACAGCGAATCCTGGAGCATTTCGGCAAGCCGCCGCGCAAGGGGGTCCACCCCGACGAGTGCGTCGCGCTGGGAGCGGCGCTGCTCGGGGACTCGCTCGACAGCATCGACTCGGTGACCCTCGTCGACGTGCTCTCCATGCCCATCGGCATCGCCGCCCCGAACGACCGGATGCGGAAGGTCCTGGAGAAGAACCAGCCCATCCCGGCGACGCGCAGCTTCCGTCTTCCGCCGCCTCGGGAGCCCGGCAAGCCCATCGAGATCGACATCTACCAGGGGGACAGCGACCAGATCGTGGATGACGAGTTCCTCGGGTCGCTTCGCCTTCCCGCCGCCGCGACCGGGCGCCGCATCGACTTCAAGCTCGACGAGGAGTGCCTCCTGCGCGTCTCCTTCGACGATCCGGAGCGAGGCATGGTCGAGGTTCCCTTCGCGACACGGGACACCCCGGAGGCGCTGCGGCGGGCCATCGCCGAGAAGACCCCGCCTCCGGGCGCCGCCGGAGCGGCACCGCGCGAGCAGCGCCGCGGGCTCTTCGGGTGGCTGAAGCGAGGGTAGCGGTGCTCTTTGCCTCGGAGTCCTGGGTGGCGGCGGTGGTGGCGGCCGTGAACCGGCACCCAGACCTGCCGCGCGCCCTGGCTGGCCTCGGGGCCGACCTTGGCGCCGTGGTGGAGCGGGACCGAGGCCTCTTCTCGAAAGGCGCGGCGTTCTGGGGGCGGCAGGAGCGCGGGTGCATCGCGGAGTGGCGCGTGCTCGAGGACGAGGACGACGTGCTCGAGATCGAACCCGCCTACGTCGTCCGGGCGCCCTACCTGCTCTGGAAGGAGATCCTGATGGGACGCGCCGATCCCGTGCAGGCTGCGCTGTCCGGGCGGGTGAAGGTGAAGGGCGACCTGGAAGGGCTGGTGCGGCGCTCCGTGTACCGGTACATCCTCGACGAGGCTCTTCGGTCGGTTCCAACGGAATTTCCGGACGAGGTGGGGCGATGAGCGAGCGGCGCAAGGGCCTACCAGAGGCCATCCTGGAGCAGGGCACGCGCATGGCGACGCGGGCCGCGAAGGTCGTCCTCGACGATCCCCGGGGGCAGGAGGCGATCGCCGTGGCGGTCGGGGCGGCGCAGAAGGGGAAGCGAAAGCTCGAGGAGGTGCAGGGGCGGGTCCTCCGCGCCGCGGGGCTTCCGAGCAAGGGGGACTACGACGATGTCGCGCGCAGCATGGCCCGGCTGAAGAGGAAGATCCGCGATCTTTCGAAGCACGTGGACAGGGGGCGGAAGCGTTGACAGGGTAGGGGTCGGCGGGCATACTCCGCGGCCGTTTGAGGGATTGCGGGCGCTTAGCTCAGCGGTAGAGCACTGCCTTCACACGGCAGGGGTCGAAGGTTCGAAACCTTCAGCGCCCACCAAGAAAAGAGTAACGACAAAGGGCGGTTGGGAGAGTTCCCGGCCGCTCTTCCTTTTTCGACCGCAGCGTCACCGCGAGGGCGGGTCCTGGCACGCACCTTTCACGCAGATGCGGTCGCCCTTGCAGTCGGTGTCCTTGCCGCAGCCGGTGAGGCACGGGGTTGCCGGCGTCGCCGACGCCTCGGGCGCCGCGGCAGCCGGAGCGGGGGCCACGGGGGCCCGAGCGGTCTCCACGGCCGGGGCGACCAAGACGGCGGCGGCAGCCGGCGCCGGTACCGCCGGGGTTGGCCCTGGCGTGACGCCCGGGCTCTCCGCCCGGACCAGCCGTTCGCACCGGGCCTGCGCCTCCGTCGCCCGGCGCTGCTCGAGGTCGTACTTCTCTTGAGCACCCGCGAGCATCTGGCGCTGCATGTCGCTCGGCCGCATGGCCTCGAAGGTGGCGACGGCCCCGCGGATCGCCTCCAGGTCCTTCTTCATCTGCGCGACCTCCACCTCGCACGGATGGGGCATGGCCACGGCGGGAAGGGTCAGCGCGAGCGTCACCAGGAGCGCGGCGGTCGTCCTCATGCGCTGCAGCGTACCAGATCGATCGGCGAGGCGCGGCCGGCCGGGAGCGTCGTTCACTGTCAGACACCCATCAGAGAGGGCAAGATTGTTGCTCGACTGTGGGCCCAGATCAGCGATGCTGCGAAATCTGTCAGGAGGAGTCATCGCATGCGAAATCTCTTGAAGGTCCTCGTCGCCTCCCTCGCCCTCGCGGCGGCGGCGCCGGCTGAGGCGCAGTACGTCTTCAAGCCGGCCTGGCAG